>OBVF01000058.1_pt1 | contig 71659 bp, 67 predicted proteins | sample 1476041 | NCBI WGS metagenome assembly OBVF01 (sample SAMEA2579983, study PRJEB22360) | human gut metagenome
GAGAAAAGACAATTTCTATCAAATAATTTTAATAGAAATTGTCTTTTTTACATTGTTTAAGAACTTAATGTCCAGACCTTTTTAGTATAAATCCACAAGAAAAGTACGTCTTAATCATATTTGTTAATGTTAAAGACACATATAAGTATGGATTATATAAAGAAGCACAAAGACGATTCTTAATTTTAAATCATCTTTGTGCTATTATATTGGGATTTATGTCCCACGTTCGTATATATATTTATTGGATTTAAGAGCTACGATAGTGTAGAGGATGATGTCATTATAATACCAAACCGATAAGGCTTGCTGACACGATTGAAGCTAGAGTTGCACCTAAAAGTAGTCGTAGTGCAAATGTCGCTACTTTATTGCCTTGCTCACTACTAATTCCTTTGATGGCTCCCACCATAATACCAACTGTCCCAAAGTTGGCGAAACTGACTAAGTATACCGAAATAATACCTTGTGTTTTAGGTGATAAAGATGAAGCTATCTTTTGGAAGTCTAACATCGCAACAAACTCATTCGTAATTAATTTAGTAGCCATAATCGATCCAGCACGAATCGCTTCTTCCCATGGTACACCCATAATAAAAGCGATTGGCGCAAAAATATAACCAATGATTTGTTTGAAGTCTAGACCCACCAGATCAAAGACAATTGTAATGCCTTTCATTAATGAGATAAATGCGAGTAACATGATGGCGACCGTTACTGCAATCTTGAAACCATCAATCGCGCTGTCTCCAATCATTTGGAAGAATGCAGGTTTCTTTGCTTTAGTTGAACCATTTACCGTCTTCTTGTTTGTTGCTTGTGTATCAATCACGTTTAAATCTACTTCCTTGTCATCAGAATGATAAGGATTGATGATACTTGCGATAATTAATGCGCTGAAGATATTTAACATAACGGCAGTTACAACGTATTTTGGTTCAATCATCTGCATATAAGAGCCTAGCATTGCCATACTAACTGCACTCATCCCTGAAGTTGTAATCGTGTATAACTTTTCTTTAGACAGCTTTGGAATAATATCTTTAACTGTTAAGTAAACTTCAGGTTGACCTAACATCGATGTTGAAATAGCAATATAGCTTTCTAGTTTTCCCATGCGTGTAATTTTATTGATAATATAACCGACAACTTTAATAATGAAAGGCAAGATTTTGAAATAATTTAATATGCCAATGAGCACTGAAATAAACACTAATGGCAATAACACATTTAAGAAGAAATTATAGCCACCTTTATTTTGCAAGTCTCCAAATACAAAATCTATACCAGCTTTACTAATATTCATCAGCCCTTCAAAGAAAGTTCCCATGGCGGTCAGAATATGTAAACCTATCGTGGTGTTCATCATAAATAAGACAAGCAGTACTTGGATTACTAACATAATTAATGGTTTTTTATAGTCAATTGCTTTCCTATTAAAGCTAAAAATAAATGCTACGATTAAAGCAAAAGCAACACCTAACATCCCAAATAGTATTGACATGATTATCACCTACAGTTGATTGAAAGCAACCGCTATTTGAGCACCAACGACAGCGTTATTTTCAACTAATTTAATATTTGTTTGTAAACTTTTTCCTGCAGTTTTTTCAACAATTGTTTTGAGTAAGAATGGTGTAGAATCTTTCCCGTGGATACCTTGAACTTTTGCTTCTTTGACAGCATCATCAATGATTGCATCGATGTAGTCTTTAGGTAGTTCATCTTTTTCAGGAACTGGATTAGCAATGACCATACCACCTTCAAGATGTAAATCTTGTTTAGCTTTAAAAATACGTGCTATTTCTTCGGGTGTGTCTGCACGACTTGTCAATGCTACGCCACTTTCTCTAGTGAAAAATGCGGGCAGTTCGTCTGTTTGGTAGCCAATAACAGGCACACCTTTTGTTTCTAAATATTCCATTGTTTTTGGCAGATCTAATATTGATTTAGCGCCTGCACAGATAACGCTAACATTTGTTTTTGCAAACTCATCTAAATCTGCAGAAATATCCATGGTTTCTTCTGCACCTTTATGCACGCCACCAATACCACCAGTGACAAAGAATGGTATGTCAGCTAATGCTGCACAAATCATTGTAGATGCTACAGTTGTGGCACCAATGCGTTTAGTAGCAATGATTTCTGGTAAATCACGACGAGAAACTTTAGCAACATTTTCACTATGTGCGAGTGTTTCTAAATCTGCCTCGTTTAAGCCGATTTTAATTTTTCCATTTATCAAAGCAATCGTCGCTGGAACAGCACCATGGTCACGAATGATTTGCTCTACATTTTTGGCCATTTCGATATTTTGAGGGTAGGGCATACCATGAGAAATGATTGTTGATTCTAAAGCGACAATCGGTTGATTATGCTTTTTCGCTTCAGCTACTTCGGTTGAAAATTCAAGATATTGCTTCATAATTATATTCCTCCATATCACGTTTAAGTTGTTCATTATCAAGGTTTTGACGTACGGTATAATTTGTTTCAACCGTTTTTAAAGAATTGACCATGCCGGATTTAATAATATCTTGGAGTGAGAAGTCATTGAGCCAACTATAAATCACTGCACTAGTAAAGGAGTCACCAGCTCCAGTCGCATCGACAAAATGCTGTGCTGGAGAAATAGGTATGATGTGTTCTGTATGACAATTTTTAAAAATAAGTGGTTCAAGACCGTTTGTAATGATGACATTAGATACGCCCAGTTCAACCCATTTTTCTGCAGCACGTTGCATGTCAGAAATATTGCGAATTGACATATTAAGATATGTCTCACTCTCATCACGATTGATGATTAACCAATCTACGGCGTGCAAGGATTGAGGCATGCGTACCATCTTAGGTGAAGAAACTGGCACGATAACAAACTTAATATGATTCTTTTGGGCAAAAGCACTAAGAAATTCTAGCGCGCTTTTAGGTAAATTCAAATCAGCAACGAGACACTTTGCTTTAGTTAAAATTTGTGCATAACGTGCTAAAAAATCAGGTGTAATCTGTTCATAGATTTCCATATCAGCAAAGCCATATTCCATATCGCCATCTTTAATGACAGCAGTGTATGAGCCTGTGCTAGCATTTTCTATTGGTTGTATGGCGCTTAAATCCATGAAAGGTGAAGACATTCTATTAATCATATCCCATTCACTATCATTACCACTTGCAGTTAAAAAGGTCACTTTCTCTCCTAAACGGCCTAAATTTTCTGCAATATTCCTACCCACACCACCGATGGATCTGGAGGAGGAAACAGGATTAGATGTTTTTGGTTGTAAGGGTGTATCAATATAGAATTTGCGATCGACGTTAGCCGCGCCAATGCAAACAATCGGGCTTTCTTCATTTATGACATAAGCCTTACCAAGTATGTATCGTTGGCGCATTAATCCGGAAATAATATTTGCAACTGCCGGTCGTGATAATCCTATGCGTTCAGCTAATTCAAGTTGTGTAATATAAGGGTTTTCTTTAACCAAGTTGAAAATTGCTTGTTCATTTTTATTCATCTGTGCACCTCCTTATAAACATATGTTTTTAATATAAACAAATGTTTTAATATTCATATATATAGTAACATATTACATGCATTTTAGTAAACGTTTACAATCGAAATTTTGCATATAGAAGTGTGTAAAAAGTCATAAACATGAGGAATTATAGGTTTTTAACTAATTTGTGAACTGAAAATAGTTGATGTTATATATGATGGTTTAAGAGAATTATTAGTTTATTGAAAAATATGATAATATGTATTTGTATTTGAAGTTAATGTAATCATAGTCATTTAAGGGAAGGAAAATACATAAATGAACTATATAAAGATTTTGGGGATGTTTGTTTTAGCATTTTTGATGATTATTGTTGCACAAGCCTTAGGAGCTATTTTTGATGAGATGATTCCATTTTTAGGGATAGGTATAATCATCAGTGCATTAATTTATTGTATTGTGATTTATTTTTTTGTGCGGTTAATGATAGAAAAGGGACTAAAGCAAAGACGCGTAGATTATCGAATTGTATCACCACATTTTGATATCAGAGCGGTTATACTTGGTATCATTTTACCGCTTAGCGTTATACTATTTTATTTGATTTTTGTGCCTGGGGAATTTAAAATCTCACATTTTAAGACACAGGATACGTTGTTCCGTTCGCTATTTTGGGATATTTTCCAAGTGGCTGTAGCCGGTGCTATAGTTGAAGAGCTTGTTTTTCGTGGTCTATTGATGGGCTATATTGAGAAAAAGACTAATATTGTTGTTGCCATTTTGACTACGAGTATATTTTTTGGCGCAATTCACGTACTTAATGGCGCGTTAAATGTAGGAAGCTTTCTTCAATTATTAGTTGGTGGTTCTTTGGCAGGTGTTATGTTTGGATTAACTGCTTATGTCTTCCGTAGTATTTGGGCAAGTGCGACATTGCATTTCTTCTGGAACATCAGTCAAGTCTTTTATATCACAGAGAAACAAGTTGACGATAAAGTATTTCAATACATACTCGACAGTCATAACTTTGCACTTACAGGTGGTGAATTTGGTTTTGAAGCGTCAATCATATCTATTTTGGCTTACGTGAGTGTTATTGTAGTGTTAGTCATGTTAAGGCGGAGATTAAGACAATAGATAAAATAGGAGTTTGATTATGAAAAAATTTGTACTTATATTAACATTATGCTTGCTATCATTCATAATTGTCGCTTGTGACACAGAAGACGATCACGATGATGACGATGATAGTGTGACGAAGAAAAAAATACCTACTCAAATTTTCAATAAACAAACGACAAATGATTCAATTTCTGAAAAGACAATGAAGCAAGATATTCAACTTTATTTAGATACTGATCGTGAGTTGACAGATGCAAAATTCTACTATATGGATATCATAGATTCTGATGATAAGTTAACAACATCACAACAAGATGAATTTGCTAAATTGATGCAACTTACTGATCAAAATGATCAAAATTTTGCGCGCTATATTCATAATAACGTGTTACCAAAGGGTGGCTATGATAAGTTCACGAATAAAATAAGTGAATATACAAAAGCAAGTAATAAAATAGACAAGAAGAGTTATGAACTTTCTAAAAAAGATGACGCATCTGTACTTGATGATATTAAACAGTTAAATGAGGATAGAGACGTTGTCAATGGAAGAGAACAGAAGAAAATTGAAAAGTTCTTAAAAGCAAAAGGCATTAAAACAAAGGCATATGATTAATTAAACAGAGTAGCCACGTGCTTTAGTTGTATTGTCTTGAATTAATTGAATAAAAATAAAAGCATATAAAAATGGCAGTTTTCATATAAATCCAAAGAAAATTGCCATTTTTTAATACTGCGAAACTGTTTATTTTTTATGTCATAGCCTTTTTCTGACTAGTGAAGTAAGACATAGAAGTAGCCTATGAGCAGGATAATACCAGTAGTACTATTATGAATCATATGAACCATCATGCTATCTCGAACATTACCGCGTCGTGAATAAGCAAGATAAAAAATAATTCCCATAAACATAAACATTAATATTGAAATAATGTCAGTTACGCTATGTTGTAAAGCAAAGATCAAGGATGACAAGATTAATGGCAACCAGAAAGCTGCACGACTAAATAATGTTTCCTTAAAAATACCTCTATAAATGAGCTCTTCAAGATACGGCGTGAGTATACTAATTGTTAGTATAAACATCAAAAATGGAAAAATTTGAGGTAATTGACTTGCATCTGAGATCTGATGATTCGCATCACCTAATAGCATTTTGTCATTTTCGCTTTGCCCCGATCCAGTTGTGATATGTAGCAAATAACTAAAAGCCAGTGCCAAAACACGTAACAATACTGCCCAACCAATATTAATACCGATATCTTTTAGTTTAAATTTCTGACGTTCTTCATATGAATGGCGTATGTAATAACGTCTAATGAGCCACGTAATGATTGTCGCTATAACTATAAATAGGCATGTAAGTATTGCTCCGCTGAATGAATTAAATATAGAAGACAACTTGAGGATTCCAAAAATTATTAAGATCACCATTTGTGATAAAAGCATCCAGCCAATAAAGATCAAAATATTTAGGATGATATTACCTCTAGGTTTTACATTTTTGGTACTGCTTTCTATCGTGCTATTTGTTTCGTTGTAGCGCTGTTCTGTTGAAGTATGGTAATCATTCACTATAAACCCACCCTTTTATGTTGATTTTGAAATCATAACAATGCAACATTGCGCATCTACATGAGTAATGTAACATATAATTGACATCATCTACAAGTTGTTATAGTGCTTCACAAGAATTTTAAAAAAAGGATGCTTAAAATTAGCTTAAATTGTTTCGTAAGAACTTGTGCTTGTGTTAAAAGCACGATAAAGTTTGCTTATAAAGTATTTGAAATATACGTATTAGTGAAGAAATATGACAGTAATACAATGAGTTTCATAATAAAAGACAGAGAGGTAAATATTATGATAGAGACACATCAACCGCTTCATCAATACCAATTATCGACGAAACATTATTGGAAATTGTTATTACAAAGTATCATGTTTATCATATTATTGTTTATAGCTGAATCATTAGATTTTCTTTTTTTAAAAAGTGGTTACTATTATTTATTATCGCTAGCCTTTTTAGTCGGTATATTTGGTTTAATGAACGCATTCAATTTGCATGTCTTTAATTTTAATAAGCTAACCAAGCGGCACCTTGTTTATGTTGTTGGTGGTGTCATTATATCCATTGTATGTGATTATATTGCAATGTTTTTTATTTCTACGACAGCAAATCAAGAGGAATTAGATGCATATTTAAGTGGTGTACCATTGTTACTACAACTGTTATCTATTGGGATTGTAGGACCAATTATAGAAGAGTGTATTTTTCGTGCCTTCATAATTAAAGGGATTTTTCGTCGAATTCCCATTGTTGGGGGGATCGTTTCAGTCATTGCCTTTGCCGCAGTTCATGGACCATCTAATGTTATAGAATGGATTGTCTATGGTATTTCAGGAATCATCTTAGTTGTAGCTTTTTTAAAAACACAACGTTTAGAGGTACCTATTTTAATCCATATATGTATTAACGTTGAAGCGACTATCGTTTTATTTTTGTAAAACGTTTACATATTGTATCACAAAGTAAATGAAAGCCACAAAATGTGTTGTTTAAAGCATTTTGTGGCTTTACAAATGTAATAACTATATTTTAATGTGTCTCACCTAAGGCGATTTTTTGGTCATCACCATAAGATATCACTTTTATGGCAGCAGTTAAGCCCTTTGTCATCGTGTCTATTGACATGGAAGGTGTTTCAGGTTTAGTTGTTACTTGTTCAGGAATAAAAGGAACATGAATAAAACCAAATAAAAGATCTGTAAATTGTGTATCAGCAAGATAACCAAGTTGATATAGGACATGGTTGCAGACAAACGTGCCAGCAGTGTTTGATAATTTTGCTGGAATACCTTCAGCTTTAATCGCTTCTGTCATTGTTTTAACAGGCAAATTTGAGAAGTATGCAGGTGCACCATCAGGCTGAATCGCTACATCAATAGGTTGATTACCTTTGTTATCAGCGATACGTGCATCATCGATATTAATACCGACACGTTCTGGTGTGATTTCAAAACGTCCACCGGCTTGTCCAATAGCTAATACGGCATCAAAATGTTGTTGTGCTAATTTCTGTGCAATGACATCTTTAGATTCATGAAAGACTGTCGGTATTTCTAGTTTAGTAATAGTATGTGCACCGATGTTCGTGTCTAAACGTTTAACGACTTCTAATGCGGGGTTAATCTTTTCTCCACCAAAGGGATCAAATGCTGTAACGAGTATGTCCATAAATATATTACCTCCTAAAATTTTTACGGAATGCGTGTCTATAGTTAGAATGCCCAGAAATACATTAATGCAATATGAACAATAATTAACGCGATAGCAATTGGTGCTTGTGCTTTAATGACGCCAAATTCATGTTTCATTTCAAGCAAAGCGACAGGTAACGTGTTAAAGTTAGCAGCCATTGGTGTTAATAAAGTTCCACAAAATCCACCAGTCATCGCTAAGGCACCTGCAATCACTGGATCGCCACCTTGTGCAATGACAAAAGGAATACCAATACTTGCAGTAATGACAGTGAATGCTGCAAAAGCATTACCCATCAATATAGTGAAGATCACCATACCTAAGATATAAGCGATAGCACCGATAAAATGATTGCCTTCAGGTAAAAATGATGAAATACCCTTAGAAATGACTTGACCTACGCCACTAGCAGTAAAGAGAACACCTAATGCTGCTAAAAATTGCGGCAATATACCTGTAGTACCAACTTGTTGTGTCAAACGATCGCTATCATACAGGATGTAGTGTAATTTTGGTCTAATAATCCATACAGCTGCGATTAAACCGAGTACTGATGAAATACCTAAGCCAATGGCACCACCTAAAGGCGTCCAGTTTGAAACAACAACTGCAATAACGGCTAAGGCCACTGCAGGAATAAATAATTTATTACCATAACGGTCAGATCCGCGTTCAGCTTCTTTCTCAGTGACATCGATAATGTTTTTAATTTGGACTTGTTTAAAGAGTGTTAATGCCCCCATACATAATACGAGCGCACCATTAAGTGCATTTGGAATATAAGGACCAGCAATAAAAAGTATAGCTAATATAGTCCAAAATAGTGCAGTCCCAATTCGTTTTTGTTTATCAGTAGCTCGTAAAGCACGATAAGCAGTATATAAAAATTGTAGTCCAATTAAAATATAAAAAAATTCAAGAATGTGGTTAATTGTTGTTTGACTCATGTGTTTTCACCTCGTTGCGACCATATTTTTTATTGAAATAACGATCTAACATCATGTTTTTAATCCATATAAGCAGTAATGTAATAACTGCTACTGGAATTGATGCAAGAACTAAGTCGATGGCGTTTACTTTAATATGTAATGAGCTAAATGTTCCAACCATCAACAAGACCCCAGCAGCCCCAACAAATAAATTTTGGCCGAAGAAGTTCCCATAGTTTTCCATTGCTGATGCTTCAGCTTTAAGCTTTTCAATATCTTTGGCATCAATCGTAGCATCAGTAAGATTATAACGTGTACGTAAAGCACCTTGTACCATAGGATTGATAAGTGGACGCACAAATTGAGGGTGCCCACCAACACGAATGGATGCGATGCCTGCAATCTCTCGAATAATTAAATAGAGTGTAAGTAGCCTTCCAGCGGTGACGCGTTTCACATTACTGATTAGTTTAGAAGCTTGTTGTTTTAAGCCAAAACGTTCAATCAAACCAACCATAGGCAATGTCAACATGAAGAGTGTAACTAAACGGTTGTCAACGAAAGCCTTGCCTAGAATAGACAAAACCTCTGTGAAATCTAAGCCAGATACAAGACCAGTAATTAATGCAGCTACAAGAATAACCGCAATCGTATCAAACTTAAATAAAAATCCCAAAATAATAATTAATATCCCAATCAATTTAAGCCATTCCATAATAATCCTCCTTAACAAATAATCATTGCATATATATACTGCAATTTTCTTAATATTAGCATAACTAAAAAATAAAATGAATTACATTTATGATGAATAAAGAATTGAAAAAATAAATTTTAGCGGTAAATAAAATACCTATGCGATTTGTTTGGTGAAGTCGTTAATTAGAAAAGTCATTATTCGTATAGTGTTGCAAGCTGAAGCATGATATAATAACGAATGGTTAATTGATAATTATTCTCAATAGGAATTGACCTTAGAATGTTAAAGGAGTGAATGATGTGTCTATCAAAGACCATAAATTTGATTTAAGTCTAGTACTCGCTGCATGTTTGGCAGTGTTAACATATTGGATGTTTGCCCAGTCATTTATTAATATAGGTGCAAGCGTACAACATACTTTTGGAGCAGTGGATACGACATTAAACTTATCTATTAGTATTGTTGCGTTTGTCACAGGAATTTTTATGGTTGGTGCAGGTGATGTTGCGGATAAAGTTGGAAACTTAAAAATGACTAAATTGGGGCTGATGTTAAGTATTATTGGCTGTATATGTTTAATTAGTACCCATTTAACAGCATTTCTGATTATTGGTCGTATATTTCAAGGTTTATCTGCAGCGGTACTATTACCGTCTACGATTGGCTTAGTGACGGATCGTTTTAGTGGGGAAACGTTACGTAAAGCATATAGTTATTTGATGATTGCCACTGTTGGGGGGATTGGTTTTGCTTCATATATTGGTGGGACAATATCACAATACTTACATTGGCAAAGTATTTTCGTTTTATCTATTATTTTATCTGTGGTTGCTTTATGGATATTAAAGAATAAACAAGAGGTGCCTCGTGCAGAACGTAATCATCAGCCATTTGATTATGTTGGTATGTTCATTTTTGGGGTGTTTATTGCTGCGTTAATGATATTAATGACACAAGGGTTTAACTATGGGATAGGTACATTTACTATCACACTTGTAGTTGTAATGATTATGGCGCTCATTATTTTTTATTTATATGAAAAACGACAAAAAGTACCATTCATCGATTTTTCAATTATCAAAAACAGAGCTTTTTTAGGATCAACAATTAATAATTTTGTGGTTAATACAGGGACAGGAACAACGGTTGTCTTTAATGTTTATGCCCAAAAGCAACTCGGATTGACTGAAATGCAAACAGGCTTGGTAATAGTACCTTATACGATTATGGCAATTGCGATGATTCGTTTAGGTGAACTTGCGATTAAACGCTATGGCGGTAAAAGTATGTTAATCGCCGGTCCATTATTCCCAACATTAGGTATTATGCTGATTAGTATGACATCATTAACGACACATTTGTATATTGCGATTGTAACAATTGCTTACGTGATTTGTGCTATCGGAAATGGCTTAGTTGCAACGCCAGGATTGACAATTGCGATTTTTAATATGCCAGAGCACAAAGTAAGCTTTGCTACAGGACTTTATAAAATGGGTGCGACGCTTGGTGGCGCATTCGGCATTGCCTTTAATACGACCATATTTACTGTATGTTTGCAATTCTATACAGTTGAAACGGCAGCTATGGTTTCGTTTATTGCGGGTGCCATTGTGATGATTTTAGGTGTTATTTCAGCCTTTGTATTGATACCGCGCAATGTAAAAGCTTAAAATTTGATTTTAAATCATTTCTGGCTGGGATATCAATAACAAAATAATAGCACAAAGATGATTTGACATTAAAAATCGTCTTTGTGCTTCTTTTATATTTATGCTAAAACTGTGTGCTTAATTTAGCTTAGTGGTTGATATGCCAGATATTGGTTCGAATAGTTGTAAGTGCGACTGGTTAAGCAAGGATTCAGTTAGTGATAATTCAATAATCTGATTGGATTGATAATATTTGACGAACATCGTGCGTGAAGTTAGATTAAAGACGGTTTGATATAACGTATAATGCAAATCGTCATTTTGTGAGCGTACGGCACCTTTTGGAATGCTTACAGCATCAAGAATTCTGAAGGCGTCAAGAACTGCATGATCGTCATCAGAAGGTTGTAGATGACGTATAAGATAAGCTGCACGTACAAAGCGCTCTGGAGAGGTGAATCCGCCAGGTAAACCTCGTGTGCCACCTTCACTACCAAGCGTTGTTAGTTCGACATCATTAAATTGTTTGGCTGAAGGACGATAAGGTGTGATTGCGACATAGTTTTTTAAATTTTCGTAATGCCAATTTAAGTCGGGATTATTCGTCAACACAGCAATTGGATTGTCATGAATGACTACACGTCCTTGGTCAAATGTTAGCTCGACTGTACGACCACTAGCATCCGAAACGTGATAATGTAATGGTGGTACATCGTTGATATCATTTAAAGTTACAGCTACAACGTTAACTTGATCCGCATGAGCACGTAACTCTTCTATAGATTGATGGTAGCCAAGTACCCAAGTAAGTACTTCATTTTGTGAAATGTTCATAGCATTGTCACGGCACTGAGAGGCATAACTGCAATAATCACGATCGTACTGAGTGGAGATGGCTAATCCGTGTTCATTCATGCCATCACCAAAAATAAATCCTTCCATGTCGCTGCCAGTACCAACAAAGCCGTAAAGCGTTTGTCCTTGATAATCGACACGTGATTTCCATTCATAATGACGTGGCTGGACGGCAGGATGCCCAGTTAAAGGCCAGTCATAATCCATTGTTCTTCCTAGAATAACTTCATTATTATGTGATTGGAAAGTAAAGCCTGTACACATGTTTACAACAACCTCCAATTAGATTTAATTGAGAATTATTTTCAATTATAATAGGTTGAGACAGCTGTTTCAACTTTTTAAAATAAAGAGAAAATATGTTAAATGATGTTATGCTATAGCTATGCAATTTTGCGGATTTTAAAACGAAATAAGTTGCACACCTATTCACTAAAGAAATCGCTTACAATTATAAAAGGAGGCGTTGATACAATTGTTAAATAATCGGCAAAGTAAAATTTTTGACCTTTTAGTGAAATCAGAGCAATATACTACAATTGCAGATTTAGCAACCATGTTTGACGTCTCTCAACGTACGATTCAATATGACCTTGAACATATTGAGGATCTACAGCGAGAAAGACAATTTACGTTACAACGACACAAATCATATGGAGTTAGAATCCACAATTTGCAAGAGACGTTGTCTAAAAATGATGAACTTATTTATACGGATGTACACTTATCAAAAGATGAACGTGTATTAAATATCATATTAAAATTATTCGAAACATCACAACCGTTGACTTCAAGTGATTTGGCACAAGCAATGGCTGTATCACGACGAACGATTGTCAATGATTTGAAAGCGATTCAGCATTGGTTAACACAATATCAACTCGAATTAGCCTATATTAAAAATAAAGGTTTTATGATTACAGGGGATGAAGAAGCTTACCGCAGTGCCTACGCTAACAGAATTCAAGTATATTTTAAAACAATGTCGCCATTCATCACATTGGATATATTTACGGATGAAGAATTGACTAAAGTGAGAAACACCGTGATTCATACATTGACACAAATGGATTATCATCTAGTACAAAGTGCGATTGATGGATTGATATATCATGTGCTTATCGCTATTCATAGGCTAAAGGGAAAGTTTTCATTTGATGTGCCAAGCGAACAAGCTGAAACATTGAAACAAACGTATCAGTTTCAAATTGCATCACAGTTAAAAGACAACTTAGAAGGACAATTTAATATTAAATTTCCAGATTCAGAAGCAATTTTTATCACGCTGCATTTATTAGGGTCAAAAGTTTCGACAAATGCAGAAATGCGGGGGACGCAAGAAGGTTTAGAAACTGTGTTGCGACGTTTTATTTATCAAGTCAGTGCTGAAATAGGCATTGACATGCATAAGGATGACAAGTTATTTGATAACTTATTGCTTCATATGAAACCAGCGCTTCATCGACTTAAATATCGAATGAGTCAACAAAATCCATTGCAAGAAGAGATTTATCAACAATATCATCAGCTTGTTGGAATCATTGAGAGCCAAATTACGTTGTTAGAACAGACCTATGATATTACATTTACGGTAGATGAACTTGCCTTTATCGTGATTCATTTCGCGTCAAGTATTGAACGTATTGCCCAGCATCAAGATCAAATTAAAGTTGTACTATTGTGTGGTTCAGGCATTGGCACATCACAATTATTAAAAAATAAGCTGCGCAATGTTTATCCAGAATTTGATATTTTAGATGCTTACTCGATATATCAAATTGATGAAAGTCAATTGTTAGCACGGGGCATAGATTACATCATTTCAACAGTTCCATGTGAGGCAACACAGATTCCCGTTATTATTGTTGATCCTTTTCTTAGCTTAGCGGCAAGAGAAAAATTAAACCACATCGTCAATACGCATCGTGAACAAAAGGTGCAACGTCTTGACCAAGAGGGTTATACGTTACGACAGTTGTTGCCGATTCATCGCATTCAAAAGTGTCAACAGCATATGCAGCGCAATGAAGCCATCGCACATGCAACAACGGCATTAATACAAGATGGTATTGTAGCGCAGGACTATGTTGAAGAGATGATTGCACAGTTAGAAAAATTTGGGCCATATATTGTGATTAGTCCACATATTGCATTGGTTCATGCAGGCACGGCACATGTGCTTCAAGATGCAGGATTTTCAATGTGTTACTTTGAGCATGGCGTGCGTTTTGGACATCAACATTATGACCCAGTGCATATTGTTATTGTATTGGCAACAAAAAATCCTACTTTTCATCTCACTGCACTTGGGCAACTTAGTGCACTGATTACGAATGACAAAGACAGGCAACATATTTTAGATGGGCAACTTGAAGTTGTTCATAGATTTATCGACGATTTAGATTGAGAGGAGGAATGCAAGGTGACATTAGATTTATTGACAGAAGATAAAGTAGTAGTCAAAACATCTACCACAGACTGGTCAACTGCCATTCATGAAGCGGCACAGCCACTCTTAAATGCAAATGTTATCAATGAAGGTTATGTAGATGCCATGATTAATAGTGTCAATGAATTTGGACCATATATTGTCATTGCGCCCGAAATAGCCATCGCCCATGCTAGACCAAATGGTGACGTGAATGAGGTAGGGTTAAGCTTACTTAAATTAAAGGAACATGTTAACTTTTCGGAGGAAGGACATTATGCATCATTAGTGTTTGTGCTTAGCGCAGTAGATGGGCAGTCACATCTTACAGTATTACAAGATTTGGCCAGCGTGTTAGGTGATAAAGATACAGTTCAACAATTATTAGCAACTCAAGACAAAGCAGAAATTTTAAATTTATTAAAGGAGACGGATGAATAATGAAAATTTTAGTCGTATGCGGACATGGTTTAGGTAGTAGTTTTATGGTAGAAATGAATGCACAAGAAGCACTGAAAAATTTAGCTGCACCAGCAGATATCGAAGTAGAGCATAGTGATATTATGACTGCAAGTCCCGAAATGGCAGATTTATTTATTTGTGGACGCGATTTAGCAGAAAATGCACAGCGCTTGGGAGACGTCTTAGTGCTAGATAATATTTTAGATAAAGAAGAATTGCAACAAAAATTACAACAAAAATTACAAGCATTAAATATGATTTAAAGGAGGCGACGCACATGCATGCCATATTAGATTTTATTGTTGATATTTTAAGTCAACCTGCGATTCTAGTTGCATTGATTGCGTTAATTGGTTTGTTAGTACAGAAAAAATCAGCCACAGCGATTACAACAGGTACCATTAAAACAATGTTAGGCTTTCTTATTTTAAGTGCTGGTGCAGGCGTTGTGTCTAATTCATTAGAACCTTTTGGAAAAATATTCCAACATGCGTTTGGTGTTCAAGGTGTCGTGCCAAACAATGAAGCAATTATTTCATTAGCATTAAAGGACTATGGGACAACAGCTGCGTTAATCATGGTATTTGGTATGTTAATTAATATTGTGATTGCACGCATATCAAATTTAAAATATATTTTCTTAACAGGACATCATACCTTTTATATGGCTGCCTTTTTAGCCATTTTATTGACAGTCGGTCATATTAAAGGTTATTTAACTGTAACAATTGGTGCTGTGTTACTAGGCTTATTAATGTCCATATTACCAACGTTAGCACAACCTACTATGCGTAAAATAACTGGAAATGATCAAGTTGCATTAGGTCATTTTGGAACAATCAGTTACTGGGCAGCGGGTGAGGTTGGTAAACTATTTAAAGGGAAATCTAAATCTACGGAAGAAATTAAATTTCCTAAAGGATTAAGTTTTTTACGAGAAAGTACAATTAGTATTTCTATTACCATGGCACTGCTATACTTGATTGCTTGTCTATTTGCCGGTGTAGGTTATGTGCATGATCATATTAGCCAAGGACAAAACTTTATAGTCTTTTCAGTTATTCAAGGTGTGACCTTTGCGGCAGGTGTTTTTATTATCTTAACAGGGGTACGTTTAATTTTAGCTGAAATTGTTCCGGCGTTTAAGGGTATTTCGGAAAAACTAGTACCGAGCTCTAAACCCGCACTGGATTGTCCAATTGTCTTTCCATATGCACAAAATGCTGTGCTAATAGGATTCTTTGTTAGTTTTATTACCGGGGTAATCGGCATGTTCATTCTATTCTTCACGGGAGGCATTGTCATATTACCAGGTGTTGTTGCACACTTTTTCCTAGGTGCAACATCTGCTGTCTTTGGTAATGCTCGAGGCGGTATTAAAGGTGCTGTTGCTGGTGCGGCCTTGAATGGTATATTAATTACGTTCTTGCCATTATTATTTATCCCTTTCTTGGGAGACTTAGGTTTAGCGACAACAACATTTTCAGATACAGACTTCTTAGCTGTAGGTATTATTTTTGGTAATATCGTTAAGTATGCAGGTATTATAGGTTCTGTCATCTTTATAGTCATTTTGGCAGCAGGCGCTATCTTCTTAAAAGGAAAAGCAGATAAGAAATATGAACAACAGCAATCATAATTAATAAAAGAAGGACTCGAGACGCAAATAGCATCTTTCGAGTCCTTCTTTTGAATTGCAATTAAGCATGTGCGCGTTCTGGCACATCTTTAAAATTTTCTAAACGATGTTTCCATGCTTCATCACTAATATTATGTTCAGCAACATAACGATTGCGCTCATGTTTAGCACAGTCATAAGAACAAGCGCCAAGATATTTTGCTTCATTTTCCTCGGAAACCAGAATTTGTTTATTACATTCAGGGTTGGCACAGTTGATATACCGTTCGCAAGGCGTACCGTCGAAATGTTCTTTGCCAATAACGGTCTTTTCAATTTGATTGATATCAACACTGATACGTTCATCGAAGACGTACATTTTACCGTCCCAATATGCACCTTTTGTTTCAGGGTCTTTACCGTAAGTTGCGATACCACCATGTAATTGACCTACGTTTTCAAAGCCTTCTTTGACTAGCCAACCAGAGAATTTTTCGCAACGAATACCGCCAGTACAATATGTTACGATGTTTTTACCTTCTAATTGATCTTTGTTTTTACGAATCCAATTTGGTAAATCTCTGAAACGTGTAATATCTGGACGAATTGCACCACGGAAGTGCCCTAAATCGAATTCATAATCATTACGAGCATCCAAAATAATTGTTTCATCATCTTCCAAAGCTTTTTTGAATTCGCTTGGTGAGTAATATTTACCAGTTGTTACACGAGGATCTACATCATCTTCTAAACCTAACGCAACAATTTCATTACGAGGTCGCACATGCATTTTTTTGAAAGCATGCCCTTCAGCTTCATCAATTTTAAACGTCATATCTGCAAAACGTTCGTCTGCATGCATATGTGCCATATAGTTTTCTGTATCTTCTTTCGTACCTGATAACGTACCATTAATACCTTCAGTAGAAACTAAGATTCTACCTTTTAAGTTGTTTGCTTTACAGAATGCTAAGTGCTCAGCTGCAAATGTTTCAGGGTCATCAATGGTTGTATATTTGTAATATAGCAGTACATTATAATCCATAATTTGTGATTCTCCTTATTCTAAAAGTTATATCGTTAAATGTAGTAAATGACAATAATCAAATTTTCTAAAAAAAGACATTACTATATTTTATCAAATATGATTCATTATTCAATAGATTAAGCCGCAAATACATCAACAGACGGATATGGAGAATGATATTTTTTTGATGAAAACGGTCACATATAATATGATAGAGCTATAAATTGCGATGTAAAGGAGAATAAATCATGTGTGAACAAGCACTTCCTACATTAAAATACATTGGTGCCTCTAAAAGCGCTGTACCGATTATTTCTGAGGCTGATTTACAAACGGTAACGGCGGAACCTTGGTTAAAAGTTTCGGATGATGGCTTACAGTTAGAAGGTTTGATTTTTGATCAGCAAGGTGATTTATATTTGTGTGAAGTTTTTGGTGGGCGAGTATTTAAAGTTGATGTTGCCAAGAAAAAATTAAGTACGGCTTTTCAAGCGCCTAAAGTTAATCCCGCAGCAGTAAAAATTCATAAGGATGGCCGTTTGTTCACGTGTTATTTAGGGGACTTTAAGACAACAGGTGGCATCTTTGCGACGGATGCACACGGTCAACACTTTGAAGATATTATTTCGGATATTGGTAATGATTATTGTATAGATGATATGGTTTTCGATAGTAAAGGTGGATTCTATTTTACAGATTTTAGAGGATACTCTACACAGCCACAAGGTGGTGTTTATTATGTTTCACCTGATTTTCAAACCGTCACACCTGTCATTCAAAATATTTCAGTAGCCAATGGAATTGCATTAAGTACGGATGAGAAAATTTTATGGGTGACAGAAACTACAACAAATCGATTGCATCGTATACAGCTTGAAGATGATGGTGTGACGATTGCACCGTTTGGCGCGACAATTCCATACTATTTTACTGGGCATGAAGGACCGGATTCATGTTGCATTGACAGTGACGATAATTTATATGTAGCCATGTATGGCCAAGGTCGTGTACTTGTGTTTAATCGCCGTGGCTATCCAATTGGTCAAATTCTAATGCCCGGTCGTGATGAAGGGGAAATGTTGCGTACCACGCACCCTCAATTTATTCCAGGGACAAATCAATTACTCATTTGTACAAATGATATTGAAAACAACTCAGAAAGCGGTTCGATGATTTACACAGTGAATGGCTTTGCCAAAGCGCATAACAGTTACCAATTTCAATAAATTAAACAGCAGGTACGTTTTAAACATAAGCAGGAATAGATGGTAGCATCAAATTTCTGTTGTCAATAGCTGCAAGAAGATAAGACTGTGATAGCAGTGATGATGATTAGGGTAAATAGGTAAAGTAAATGAAAATGAGATAAAGAGAGATGAATAAAATCATGGCTGTAACAAGAGGAATTAATCATATTGGCTTAACCGTACCCGATATAGAACAAGCGACGACATTTTTTCAAACGGCATTAGATGGTAAAATCGCTTATGATAGTCAAAAATTAACAGATGAACCACGTGCAGGACAATTTGTTGAACGTGTATTAGGTATTGAAAAGGGAGCTAAGATTATAAAAAAACGTATGATGGTCTTTGGTCACGGTCCTAACATTGAAATGTTTGAAATTAAAGATGCATCGCAAGCATCGGCGATTACATTACAAGATATGGGTTATACGCATATTTCATTTTATGTAGACGACTTTCCTGCAGCTTTAGAAAAAGTAAAGAAAGCAGGTGGCATTCCTTTGTCAGAGCCACATGCGAATACGCGCTATGAGGATACACCAGGAAATCAAACTGTATATATTCAAACGCCATGGGGAAGTTTATTAGAATTGCAAACAGTTCCTCAAGGATTTTACTATCCTAAAGATAGCGAAGCAACATTGTTTACGCCTGAACCTATAGATTTGAACCAGAAAGATGATACAACACCATAGGAGGATCGTTGACATGGAATTAAATGCAAAGATGCAAATTAATGTTGAACCAGATAAAGCATATGAGGCCTTTGTTGACCCAGCGAAAATTGGAAGATTTTGGTTTTCATCAAGCTCAGAACGTTGGGAAACGGGGAAAACGATTCAGTTACAATACAAAGAATATGATGCTACTACGGAAATTTTTATAAAAGAAACAATACCTAATGAACAAATCAAATTCCAATGGGGAACATATCAAGGCGAGATATGTTTTGAACCAAGTGCAGAAGGGACAATTGTCAGTGTTCGCGAGTATCCTTACCATGAACAAGATGTCCAGATGATGTTAGACAAAACTGAAGGTTGGGTATACATGCTAACTTGTTTAAAATCTTATCTCGAATTCAACGCAATTATACGGGGTGGGTTGCGTTGAGTACCTGCTTTTTTACGTGAGTTTTTACTGATTAACAAAGTAAATGGCTGTGTGTATATTGGTTTAATTTTAAAAAGATATTTGGTTTTAAATCATAATAAGACAACAGGGAGGAAACATAGATGAAGCGTATTTATGTTGTAGGCAGTATGTCTATGGATTTAGTTGTTTCAACTAAACGAGTACCACAAAAAGGTGAAACGATATTAGGAGCGTCTTTTTTCACTACACCAGGTGGTAAAGGAGCTAATCAAGCGGTAGCTGCTGCACGTCTGGGTGAGCAAGTTTATATGGTGGGACGTATTGGAGATGACCAATTAGGAGAAGAGATTTATGAGAATTTACAGCGCAATAAGGTGCGAGTAGATTATGTAAAGCCTGTTGCTGATTCGACATCAGGAACGGCACATATTACACTTTGTGATAATGATAATAGTATTATCGTAGTACCCTCAGCGAATAATGAAGTGACTTCAAGCTATGTATCCACGGCTTTAAAGCATATAAAAGCTGGAGACATTGTGCTGCTGCAACAAGAAATACCAGAAGATACTGTCAGTGAAGTCATTACATATTGTGCAGAACATGATATTATTACGATTTTAAATCCAGCGCCGTATAGAGATTTGACTGCAGAAGTTATTGACCAAGCAACCTATTTAACACCGAATGAAACAGAGAGCGCAGCTATGTTTGGTACTAATATTGATGCTGCCCTTAAACAATTTCCTAACAAATTGATTGTGACGCTCGGACACCAAGGGGCAGTGTATCATAATGGTAATATAAAAGTGATGATACCAGGTTTTGAGCGTCAAGTTGTAGATACAACAGGGGCAGGAGATACATTTAACGGTGCGTTTGCTGTTGGATTACAAAAAGGATATGATATAGATCAAGCACTTACATTTGCTAATTTAGCAGCAAGCCATGCTGTCACTGGTATGGGTGCCCAAGGTGGTATGCCATATTTTAATGATCTCGTAGATGAATTTGATGTTAAGTAGTGATACTACGCAATTTTAAAAATGAGCTAGAAATCTACTTTTATTTCACAGATTTCTAGCTCATTTGTGTTAAATATAAGAATTTAAGGTTATAGTTCTTGGCGTTTAAATATTTGCAATGATGCAATATAAGAAAGGATTAATAGAGCGCATCCTATTATACCGTATATAATAAGCACCCATAGAGTTGTTAGATTGCTAAGCACACTATCAAATGATCCGTTATCACTTAGCGATGGTATAACAAATCCAAAGAACACGAAGAAAAATAAGCCAATAACGATGAATGATGTTGAAATCATAATGACATTGGAATTTTCCGGTCCAAATTTAAAGGTTAAAGGGAACATAATGGCATATGTACCTGAGCCACCTATCCCAACGAGTATCGAAATAAGCGTTAAATTGATATTTTGCGTCACAATGAAACATGCGCCAGCACCCATAATTAGGCCAATCAGGATAAGTATTCCATAGTAGACAAAATAACTTTTAACATAAGTTGCTCGACCTGTAGGTAAAGTCGAAACATAGTACATCCAGCGTGAATCTTTTTCATGTTTAATATTATCAGTGACTGGTGAAATAAGGAAAATCATAGCTAAAAAGCATGTCATGATTGGATTGAAAAAACTAAACATAATAGCTGAGGCCAAAGCAACGATGAGATATGTGAATAATGATTTTTTCGATGTATAATAACTGCTTAATAATAAACCTTTCATTATTTGTCACCTCTCATAATGATTTTTGTGGCATCATCGATTGATTTTAATGGTTCAGCTTCAGGAACTAGGTTTCTGTCATGAATCAACGCTTCTATGCGATCGTTACGCTTTCTAGAAGCAATGATATAATCATTGGATACATTGAATTCTGCTAACGGCACATTAACAATGCCATAATGTGATAGTAAATGCGATTTATCTACATGTAAGACAATTTTCCCGTCTCGCATAAATACAAGCTTTGTGGCTAGTGTTTCAATATCTTCTGAAATATGCGAAGAAATCATAATGCCATAGTCTTTAGCAACATAGTCTTGTAAGATTTCCATGACTTCTTCACGACCTGACACGTCCATGCCAGCAGTTGCTTCATCCAGGATGAGCAGTTGACTATCATGTGCTAAGGCAATGGCGATCGCTGCTTTCATGCGCATACCGCGAGAGAAAGATTTAATCGCATTTGATGTAGGTAAATCAAAGTCTTTTAGCGTCGATTTAAATTTATTGCTATCCCAAGTCGTATAAATATTTGTGAAAACTTTGTCTATGTCAGTTAAAGTCAATTTGTTTGGGACCCTTAAATCATCAAAGACTACACCGATGTGTTCTTTATATTGGTTGTTCCTTGCAGTAACAGATTGTCCAAAAAATTTAATGTCACCAGAGTCTTTAAAACGATTGCCAACCAAAGTATTAATTAAAGTGGATTTACCACTGCCATTTTTACCAATCAGCCCCAATACTTCACCTGGTGCAATCGACAACGAAATATCGCTAAGATTAAAGTCAGACTTGGTATATGATTTATTAAGATTGCTAACTTCTAACAACTGTGTCATTAATACACACTCCCTTTTTCTATTTTATGTTTAATAATGAGCGTCATACACTATTATTTTATGCTTTATAAAACTGTCGTAATTTTATTAAATAGCCTAAGCTGTTATAAATAAAAATAACAATGAGTGCTAATAAGCCAGGTGTCTGGTTTAAACCAGTATAGATGGAGAAAATACCGATGAAGACAATGGCCATTATCAGTAGGACAAGATTTACTTGATAATTTTTATACATAGAGATTAATACAATATGACGCTCACCATCATCTAATAAAGCTAAAGCTTTCTCTGTGTAATGTTTTTCGGCTATTTTAGGTAGTCGAGCATCAAAACGACGTGAATAGAAGCCTAACATCAATGAGGGGATTAAAGTTAATAAATATGGGATAAGAGCATAAAAAAATTCATTAGGAGCTGCATTGCCTAGAGCAATAAAAAATATAGCTATAAAACCAATGGCCAATTGTAAATGAGCTATAATGTGTACTTTGTTATAGTCTAAAGTTGCTTGCTTCTCATAATGATCTATATCACTGCCGTCATCAACATTTGAAATCATATATTTATACTTTAATGAACGTTGTTGTACATACCATTGATATAGCATTAATGCCAAAATAAGTAACGAAGTACTTACGCATATAATAAGGTTCAGGCGACTACCAGAGAAATTTGTTGAAGCAATAAACGTGCCAACACGTTCTATATTGCTACCAATTAAGCCACCGATGATACCACCAATGATTATAAAGAATATATAACGGCCTACTTTCATAAATCTTCCTCCTCAATGATGAAGACATCTTCTACAGATTCTCCAAAAATCCGTGCGATTTTCATAGCGGTCAAGATAGATGGTGTAAAATCATTACGTTCTATTAAAGAAACGGTTTGTCTAGAAATCCCTGCTTTCTTTGCAAGTTGCGTTTGATTATAACCATCTCGAGCACGCAGTTCTTTCAGGCGATTGCGCAATAGACATCAACTCCTTAATGTCACAATACAACATCTTTGTCATTTTGACAAGTATATTAGTCAAAATGACATAAATATTTGTCTTTTAATTATTAAAAAATAGACTCCGAGATATCTGTTGTTAGACAACTTGAAGCCTAAAATGGCGTTATAATCGTGACATTAACCATTTAATTGAGCGAAAGCATAAACCGAAAATTTCTGGTATATACAGTAACACTGCGTCAATCAATGACTTGAAACTTTTGCGATGTTTGCGTTTATTGCATTGATTTTCATTTTTATATAATCGATTTTCAGTAGAAGTCACTATTTCACCAACCTTTAAGCTCAACATAACATAAAATGATAATAAATGTTAATATTGACTGTAATAGAAAAGAATATGAGTTTAGTGTTATTTGTAGATAATAAAAGATAAATCTTGACAGTTATTTATAGATACACAAAATTTTGTATAATATAATTTTATTATTGGCAAAATGTGCAATATAAGTTATCTTGGCTTTTTTAGTGAAAGATTTAGTATAATGTTAAAATAAGAGGACAATATGTAAGCGAAATGATACAGTTTATTAAAACGATCATTTAAGAAGAAAAGCGTGTTGTTATTGACTAAAATCATATTGAGAAGGAGAACACACATGGTTACGATAAAACCTCATCAAATAGGTAGTAAAAATGATAATATATTATCTGCAATTGCATATTTAAGCATCTTCTTCGCACCAGTTATTTTACCCGTTGTGATGTGGATTATGATGGAAGACACTATCAAATATCATGCAAAATATGCTTTTTTTAATCATATTGCATGCTTACTATGCATATTTGGAATTCCAGGTTCTGGTGCGTTTCTTTTTGTTTCTGCAATGGTAGTGCCAGAATACATAGAGATTATACAGGTAATAGCTCCCGTTATAGCATTTATACTATTTATTCTCCTGGGAATCTTATTTGTAATTAACATTATGCGTGCAGTAAAGCTATTTATGACCATAAAAGTACCCCGTTAGCTAAATTAGGGAAAGCTGACGAGGTACTTGTGTAGGGAACCCAGCTGCGTGCTTGTTGTATTATATCAACAAATCACATACTAGGTTATATAAACAAAGAGATTTTTAGCAAGCCAACAACAGTAAATGTGTTAGTTATGAGGTTGAGACATTTAGCGATGTCTCTCCTCTTTTTTTGATGAAATTAGCCTATTATAAAGCCATGAGAATGTACTTACCTTAGATGAAGTGTATTGTTTAAGAGGTGAAATACTTTTCCATATAAACAAATTTTGCTCAGTTTACTTATGGATATGGAACAAAATATCATGCGATACAGCTTCAAATAAGTTGCGCGTCTTTGATGTTTGTGTGAATCATTACATAAATTTAAGTCATAAAATAGTCATGATGTCAGACATACGAATATGACGTTTAGAAAGGATGAATGACAGCTTAAGGTGTTGATGCTTAGATGTTTTTCACTAATTATCTATCATGCGGAATAGATATACTTAAAGTTAAGTTATAGTTGTATTAATGTAGATATCTCGAATTATTTTCATAATTCATAGCTGTTAAATTTTAACCAAATTAAGCTGTCAATTCAATGTTTGTCGTTATCTTCCAAATAGATGCTGAGTTTAATCATTCGTGTTGTGAAATATGCAACATCAGTGGTGTTGATAGTAAATTAATGTGAAGTAAGTGAACTGTTATTAATAAGTGATTCTATGGAAGTATTTGAAAACCAAAAAATGTAAAGTGACGGTTGAGATTTCTCATAGGTGGAAATAGCAGACTAGACATGTTAATGGAAACAAGAACGACATATTATCATGCACATTCGTTACTGGCTTTAGAATAGGCGTCCTTCAATCAAGCTATACAGCAAAGAAATAATAGTAATTATTTATGACTTAAAACGGAATCGTTACTTCTTTGTGTATGTTACTAAATTACCACAGCTGGAATAAAGTCTCCTTAATATGAGCTCTCAATTGACTTACAATTTTGTCACATCCAAAACAAAATGTTGCTAATATATTTGGATATAAATAACAATTACATCATGATTTATAAATTGAATTATAAGCTTATACAAAGGTAAACTAGGACCATAACTATGATTTTAATATTATAAAAGATTCGCAAGTGTAGTTCATAAATTTTGAAAAAAGGGGCATATCAGATGAAAATCTTACTTACTGGAGCAACGGGACATTTAGGGACTCATATTACTGAATTAGCAATAAAAGCACGTATCAAAGATTTTAATATAGGTGTTAGAAATTTAGAGAAAGTACCAACTCACTGGAAGGACAATGTGTCAATTCGTCAATTAGATTATTTTGATGTAGAAAGTATGACACAAGCGTTTGAACACATAGATTTAGTTATCTTCATTCCAAGTATTATTCATCCGTCATTTAAACGATTGCCAGAAGTTGAAAACTTAGTGCAAGCAGCACAAAAGGCACAAGTGAAACAGATATTTTATATTGGTTTTTATGCAGATCAGCACAATAATCCATTCCATATGAGTCCATATTTTGCCTATGCAGAACGCTTACTAGCTTCTAGCCGTCTTAACTACACGTATATTCGCATGGCGATGTATATGGACCCATTGAAACCGTACTTACCTGAATTAGTAAAAATGAAAAAGCTTATTTATCCAGTGGGTGATGGCCGTATTAATTATATTTCGCGTCACGATATAGCTAAAGGTGTGATTGCTATCTTGCAACAACCAGAGGCATGGGGTGGACGGTATTTATTATCAGGGCATAGTTATAGTATGCCAGAACTAGCCACAATACTTTCAGAAGCAGCTGGTAGTACAATCAACTATGCGCCTGTCTCGTTAGATACGTTTGCTTCTATGTATGATGAACCAAAAGGATTTGGAGCGTTATTAGCTTCAATGTATGATGCAGCTGCTAGAGGCTTATTAGATCAACATGCTGATGATTATCAAAAGCTTGTGAATGACACACCACAGACATTTGCACAATTTTTATCACAGTCTTAAAAAATAATAACGGGACAGCATTCATTATGAATTCGTAGTCCCGCCCGCGGTAAGGTTGACTAGGATTGATAAAGCTTGGTATCAGCGTATTTTCAATCCAGTCAACTACTGCCAATATTTAGTTTATAGCCTAGAACATAATGATGTCCCAGACTCGCTTCATTTTTCTAACTATTTGAACTATGTTTAACGACGTTTACCGTCAAAAGTATCTAAGAGACTTAAAGTTGCAAGTCCTAATAAATCTAAAGCATGTTGTGCGCCTGCTTTACCGTGGCCTGCTTCAAAGTGTTTATAAGCGGCTACACCTAACACGCCAATAGTTGTTAAAGAAGCAAGGCGTGAAATGTTTTTGTTTAAAAAACTTACAGAAAATAATGTTGCACTAGCAGCTTCTAATCCACCTACTAATGGGACAAGTTTTTCATCAAGACCAAAGACATTACTGAATGTATCTTTCATTTCTTGATCACCTTTTAATTTTGGCTTTGAAGCCTCAAATAATTCTTTCGCAATTTTAACATTTGTGACGTATCTTAATATCATTTAAAATTCCTCCTACTTATCTTCAAAATATTTATCTACAATAGGTTTGACACGTTCGCCAAATAAACGAATAGACTTCATTGTGTTTTCATGTGGCATAGAGCCTACGGGTGTGTGGATCATAAAGCGTGATAAACCTAATGTTTCAATCGTCTCAATTATTTTTTGTGCTACGGTTTCAGGGCTTCCAAGATAAATGGCACCTTGTGGCCCGATTTCTCTTTCGAATGCATTCTCATCAAACTCGGGCCAACCGCGTTCTTGTCCTAATACATCTTGATGTGCTTTTAAAGATGGGAAAAATTCTCTTCTAGCATCTTCATCTGTTTCAGCAATATAGCCCCAAGAATGTACAGCAATAGGTAATTTCTCAGGATTGTGTCCGTATGAACGTGCCACAGATTTATAAATTTCAATATGTCGTTTGAAACGACGTGGATTACCTCCAATGATGGCATACGTAATAGGTAAGCCGAATGCACCAGCACGCAATGATGATTCAGGTGTGCCACCAGTCGCGATAGAAATTGGTATTGGTCCATGTTCAGCACGCGGATAAATACCTGTTTCATCAATGCTGGGACGTAAAGTTCCTTCCCAGCTAATCACGGGTTGCTGGTTAATTTTTAACAATAATTGCAACTTTTCATTAAAAAGATCCTCATAATCATTAAGGTTATAACCAAACAGCGGAAAGGATTCAATAAATGAACCTCGGCCAATCATGATTTCAGCACGTCCATTTGATACAGCATCTAATGTTGAAAAACGTTCATAAACACGTACAGGGTCATCAGATGAAAGGACGGTTACTGCTGATGATAAGCGAATATGTGATGTGGTAGCAGCAGCAGCGGCTAACACCGTTACTGGATCTGAAACGGCGTAATCCTCTCTATGGTGTTCCCCTAATCCATAGATATCTAAACCTAATTGATCAGCTAACTTTATTTCTTCTACAATATTACGTATGCGTTGGGCATTGCTGATTTTTTCCTGTTTACCATCTGGCATATAGATGTCACTGTTATCAGCAAATGATGTTAAACCTAATTCTACTTTCAATATGAACACCACCTAGGTATAAAAATTATACTGATATTTTATGCTTATTTCATTAAAGTGTCAATAACAATGTTTCCGGTATCTTTTTTATTTAAACTATAAAAATAGAAACATTAAATACTCTGTTTTAGCAGTATATGTTCCTATCTTTATGTATGTAACTGATCACTTTACCTTGTTAAAAAGAGTGATTAATCAAGAATCCAATAAGACACAAGCAACCGATAAGACAAACACATAAGCCAGGTAAATAAAGCTTTTCTCTTAAGTCTACCGACGTTGTTCGATGCGAAATTAGCCAACTTAATATCATTAGCGTTATACCGATAACGATTAACAATAAAGAGATAATAAACATAGAAAGCCCCCTTATCAAAGACTATGGAATGCTTGAGGTACTAATTTTAAGCAATATACATATTCCCTAAAAGCACATAAAAAATGCGTGAATATGAAGTGTTTGTAAATTTGTAAAATTTAATTAACTAAAATTATGAAATGATAGAATTTGTGTAATAAGTGCATCTGTTGCAAAAAAGAGTGACTCGTGTGTAAAATAAAGTTGATAATTATCAACCAATCGTGTATAACATAGCTATAAATAGTTATAAATTGTCAAGGAATATTAGAAAAAGGGTGACATAAATGAGGTTATTCAAATCATCACAAGGAAGACAACCATTCGGCACCTATATTAAACTATCATGTTCTGCATTGCTTATAAGTAGTGTGTTTGTGAATTATAGTTCAATAGAGAATGTTCACGCTGAAACCGCAGAAAATCAAAGTATAGATGAAAATCATCATAAAATATCACAGTGGATTAGTGATGCTAAACAAGATATAAATGAATTAAATGCATTAAACGATAGCGTTCGTAAACAATTTGAGAAACAGCTAGATAAGGCTACTTCACGTCAAGAAATTAAACAAATTGTCGCTGATGCAACAGATGAAAATCAAGCGCGTGAGGACAGTAGCGAAGCGGATAACACTTCGTCACAAGATACAAAGCATTCAGCACAATCAACTACAACGACAGATATTACTGCTGAGTTAGATAAAATTTTAGCTGATTTAAATGCAGTTGTTGATAAGGATATTACCGATACACCAAAAGCGTCTGATGCACAACGTGGAACTAAAGACAACGAACAGTACGATGCATCAAAGGTGCAAGATAAAGAACGTCAAAATGACCAAAAATCAACAACAGTGCTAGATGATTTAGCGCATATTAAAGATCATGTTAAACAAGCTGATAGTGCTGTAACTAAAGATGACAAGGAACAAACCGAGCCAAATAATAAAGAAACAAAAAGTAATCAACAGCAAACTCCAACAGTAAAATCACACGAAAAGAATGAGGGTCAATTGAAGCCACAACATCGTGATGCGAATCATTTAACACGGGCTGATAAAGCAATAGATTCAGCTGCATCTAAACAAGATACAAACAGCACTCATCTGATGGAAAAATTAGACAAACAGTTAACACCAACGGAAAAAATTGAAGCTGCTATTACTAAAGTTCAAAATGATAATCATCATAACAATAAAGATTATGCTGATAAACGACTTAATCAATTAGCGACATTGAAAGAAAATGTCACTAACAGAGTTGATATTGCTCAAGATAAGAAAAAACAAATCATAACTGATATTGAGCGTGCAGCAAACAAGACTACTGCTAATCGCCAAATCATACAAAATGATTTAGCTCAGGCAGAAGATAAAGAAGCTGTAGTTAAAGATATTGTTACAACTATTTTTAGCCCGAACGAGGCACAACAAATATTAAAAAATATGTCAGTTAAAGGGAAAACAGACAAAGAGATTGCAGACCAATTGTTGCAGCATATTGATAAACTAGCTTTAACATCAAGTGACGACATATTAGCATCAATGTTTGATCAAACAAAAGACAAATCACACCTTATCGAAACCATTTTAGGCATGAAACTAAGCCCAGAAGAAGCCAAGAAAGCGGCTCAACGTTTAACAAATGCAAAATTATCTAATAAAGCATTAGTTCAACAATTGAAAAAGGAATTTGGACTTAATGGTAAAGCCAATGCAGATGATATTTTGCAAAGTATATTAGATCAGTCAACCAATCAGAAAGAAGCAATTAAAACGATTTTAGCCACTAAAATCAACGAGGAAAAAGCACGACTTTTAGCAGATGTCATTTCTCGTGTAAGTAAAGATAAAAAAGACGTATTGCAATTAGTGAAAAGTGCACTTAATGGCAAAGCAGATGATTTATTACAATTGAAACATAGACTCGATCAAGCACAACATCAAGCAGATGATATTTTAGCGCCAATTAAAAATCGACCTTCCTTACTTGATCGACTTCATGCAGATGCACAACGACATCGAAGCGTACTTGATCAAATCGACGATATTCCTAACCCAACACAAGGGTTATCATTAGGTCATATTAATAATCAAGACAACTTTTTAAGCGGATTATTTGATGATAATGGCTCGCTATCATTACCTGCCTCTGGTCAGGTACTTAAAACTTATTGGCCGGTACTAGCAATAGGCATGATACTTATTGGTGGAGGATTATTGTTGCTTGCAAGAACTCGAAAACAGCATAATGCAAAATCATAAAAATCACATAAAATTAGACGAATAAAGCGTCAGTTATGATATACACCCCAAAAGTTGGATTAAAATGCAACTTAATGGGGTGTATTTTTATGGAGTAACATTATAAATCTGAAGTTAAGTAAAAATAATTCAACCATGCATAGTAGGAAAGGTGGCTATGCATATATTAAAAAAATGGATGTACTAGCGATGTTGACACGCAATCATATGTTTAAGGTGATAATCATACTTACTATAAGTTAGTGATACGCCAAAGTGAAAATGACAGGTAATTATAGAATTATTACATTTACCAAAAATACATATCCATAATATTCTGTAATGTCATACTTATATTTTATAGCGAGCCAACAATACGAAGTCTTGTAAATAAAGAAGAGAGCGGTACTACGAATTTATAATGAATTCTGTCCCGCTCCTTATCCTAGGAATTCTGTCCTAGACTATATATTTTGAGATGTATGTCTTATTTTGGTGTTTATTGTTATCTATTGAATAACTTACATTATTTTCCACTAATATAACTTAATTGATCCGCTGTATTAGCATCGAGTGTGCGATATGAAATGATACCTAAACCTTTGACATTAGATTCAGAAATGACGATAGAACCATCATCATTGACGCGTTCTACAAAGGCCACGTGTCCGTAATAACTACTTGCACCTGCTTGACCAGCTTCAAAGACCACTGCACTATGAGTTTTAGGTGTGGTATCAACATGATAACCTTCAGATTGTGCACGATTATTCCAATTATGTGCGTCACCTAAATCTCCACCAATAGCTAAGTCAAATTGTTGCATACGTTTATAAACATACCAAGTACATTGACCTTGTGGATATGGGCTTGTTGAATTGGTGTCAATAAATGGTTTAAAGTCATTACCTGTGTTATCCATGCCTGGATTGCTAGAATTGTAATGTGTTAAATCTGGTAGTTTTTTGTGATCAAAATCTGTTAAATGATAATGTTTGATGAGTTGATTTAACTTTGTTGCATAGTTTGGGTCTGTTGCATATGTTCTAGCTAAATGCGCTGTGGCGTCACGATAGCTAGATGTTTCACTTTTCCATGTTGGTTGATAAATCGTTGCATTACCATCAATGCCCTCTTTAATCAGTTGAACATAATCTTCTAATGAAGCTTTTTTATTCGGATATTTACGGAAAGCAGCTTGGATACTATATAATTGATTATTTGCCGTAGCCTCTAGTGTATTAAATTCACTAGATTCTCCTTTATATGCGCCTTTAATACCGAACAAATTAAAGTTTGGTGCTTTGGCAAGCGTACTCTGACCGGAATCAGATTCTAAAATTGCTTGTGCAATCATGACAGAGGCATAGATATCATTTTCTTGTCCTAATTGATGGGCATCAGTACCAATTGCCTTAATAAATGTGCGTGTTTGTTGACTGTCAACCACACTTAAGTCATCAGTAGAACTTGTATTGTCTGAAGCTTGGGGTATTGTTGCAAATAGACTTGTTGCACGTGTATTGGCTTGTTTTGTAGCTTCTTCAAATGATTGAGCTGGGACAGTAGCATGGGACACGCTATCTTTTGATGGTAATTGTGGGTTGTCAATTTGATGACGTGTTTCACGATCTTTCTTGACATTGATATGCGCGTATTTTTGGTGTGTTGTCGTTGTTGCGTTACTTTGTTTATGTTTATCTGATGTTTTATCTTGTGTATAGTCTTGCTGTGTTTTCTTTGCATTATCACTGTATTCATCCAAAATTGAATCTATAACGGCATCTGAAGCTGAATCGGTTGACTCTTTGTTTGAATCATTCTGTTTATCTTGCGCGGTATCATGTGATGGCGCTTCTTGGTGTGGTTTTTCCTCAGATGACGTCTCTTTGTCATCATCCTTTGATGCTTCACTATCATGTCGACGCTGTGTATCTTGAGCGTGATTAGAAGCATCATCTAAGTTATCTAATTCATCTAACGCATCGCTGACTTTATTATCATCTGTTGTCGCGTCTTTAGCTGATTGGTCATTTTGTTCTGATGTCGTTGTTGAATGCTGTTCTGTTGAGTCTGTTGTAGATGCTTTGTCTTGTTGCTCAGCTGCAGGTTCCATATCATCAGACGTATCTTGAGCGGTACGCTCGGTTGTTTCAGAATCAGATGAAAAAATTGCTGTCAATAGCTCTGACAATGAATCCTGTTGACCACGTGGATTTAAATAATTTGAAGATAAAGTATCGTCGGAAAAGAGCTTATTAAATATAGATAAGTCATCTTCATCATGGGAAGCTTTTTTTGCTCGAGTATATTGTTTGAACTTAGTAGTTTTAGCAGATTTCTCTTGTTTCTTTGTTGTTTGTTCATCATTAGTGTCAGAAGTATCATCGTTATCTGATTTATCTACAGACGCATGGTTACTTTCATTATGGCTTTGGTTTGTCAATTCAGTCGCATGTGCGATATCGGATGTAAATGTAGGTACGATAAGTGTTGTTGATAATAAGTAAATGAATATTTTTTGCTTTGACATCTTTAGAAGAACTCCTTGGAAATTAATTTCTGTAATACGGTAAAATGATCATGTGACTGACATTAGATTTACTTTGTCACACTGGCATGTATTTGATATAATTTAGTTTAGATTTGTTTTTGTTGATATCTATCAACCAATGATTAAACCTTGTAATAAAAATTATTATACTAGTATTGGTTAGAAAAAAACAGTCCAAGGACTAGATAAATAACAATATATTTATACTATCAGTTTAAAATAATCTAATGTAACATAAATGAGTAGCTTATGTGCGTAGGACAGTATTTTTTATAGGGAGTGTGACAATGAAAAACGCACTGAAATTATTTCGATTTGATTTAAAACGAATTGCGAAAACGCCAGCAGTTTGGATTATCATAGCAGGTTTAGCAATTTTGCCGTCTTTTTATGCCTGGTTCAATTTATGGGCCATGTGGGATCCATATAGTAAGACGGATCATATTAAAGTAGCCGTTGTGAATGAAGATCAGGGAGACAAAGTTCGAAATAAAGAAATCAATGTAGGTAATTCAATTGTTAACAAGCTTAAGAAAAATGGAAAGTTTGATTGGCAATTTGTTAGCAGAGCGAAAGCAGACCATGAAATCAAAATGGGGAAATACACTGCAGGCATATACATACCTAAAGAATTTTCACATGAAATAACGGGAACATTGCGCAAACAACCACAAAAGGCTAATGTTGAATATAAAGTAAACCAAAAAAACAATGCTGTTGCACCTAAAATGACAGATACAGGATCGACAGTAATTGTTGATGAAGCAAATAAAGCCTTTGATGAAACCGTCTCTAAAGCATTGTTGACAGAAGCAAATAAAGTAGGACTAAAAATCGAAGATGAAGTACCTACGATAAACAAAATAAAAAATGCTGTTTATGCAGCGAAACAATCATTGCCAAAAATTAATGCAATTGGTGATAAAATACTCTATTTAAACGATCATCAAGATCAATTAGATCAGTATGCAGATAAGTTTCGAGGACTTGGTCGTTACAAAGGTGATATTGTATCGGCACAAGATAAGTTAAATGCAGTCAATGCATCCATACCTGCTTTAAATGAAAAGGCAAAACTCGTATTAGCTTTGAACGCCTATATGCCTAACATTGAACGTGTGTTAAATGTTGCTTCTAATGACGTGCCACAACAATTTCCTAAAATTAACCGCGGTGTCTCACTCGTCAATCAAGGTATGAACACTGCACAAAGTGGGTTAAATGATGCCGACCGTTATTTAACCATAGCAAAACAGCGTGTGGGAGATTACCAAGAAGCAGCTGGACGTGCGCAAGATGCGAATAACAACATTAACTCACGTTTACAACAAGGCAGTGTAAGTCAGCAAAGCACTCAGACATCCAGCCATGGTGTGCCTTATAAAGTTGAGCAAGTTAGCACGAGCAGCTATGATGTACCGCAAGCTGGACAAATTGTTTCAAACAATGATGTTAAGTCCATGAATAGCGCTTTAGCAGAAGCACTATTATCACTATCTAAACAAGCAGATACGCAAGTTGAAGGAAACCAATCCGATTTAGCAGCATTAAAAAATATAGCTTATGGTGTGATTGCATCGGATAAACCAGATGAATTTAAAGAAAGTTTAAATCATGTGTCATCTCGTATTGAAGCTACAACACAATATAATCGTCAATTTATCGATACGTTAAAAGAACTTGAAAAAAGTGAACATGTCGATTTAAGCTCACAAATCAACAAGATTAATAACACAAATAAGCAACTGAATGATTTAATGCGTTCAGTAAATCAATTATCTGATGCCTTATCTAATGGTAGTACGGGTCAAGCTCAAGCCGTAGATATATTACGTCAATTACCAAATGTCAATGAGCAACTTAAGCAGTTTCGTTCATTTATCAAGCAAGATCTTAATCAACGCTTACTCGACATATCTAATGACATTACAGATGTGTTAAATAAGGGGCAACAAACCTTATCTACTGTGCAGTCTAAGCTCACAAGCATTGAGAACGTGATTGAAGCAGGGCATCATATTCTTAATAACGGACAACAAACGGTAAGTCGTATTCAAAGTGAATTACCTGCTATCGAGCAAGCTTATATTAATGCGATGCAAACGGCACAAGCTTATTTCCCAACGATCAAACAGAATGTAGCTAAAGCTGCTAACTTTGTAAGAAATGATTTACCACAGTTAGAACAACGGCTTGCTAACGCTACAGCGACGGTAAATGATAATATTCCAGCATTATTTTCTAGATATGATCAACTTGTTGGATTGTTAGATAAGAACCAGCCACAAGCGAAGCAAGCATTAGGAAATATGGCTCAATTTATTGAGCATAAATTGCCTGGCATTGAGAAAGATTTAACTAAAGCGGATAAGATTTTCAGGCAGCTAGATAAAGATGATGCCGTTGATAAAGTGATCGATACATTGAAGAATGACTTGAAGAAACAAGCTGACGTCATTGCACATCCAATCTCTAAAAAGCAAATTGATATTTTCCCAGTTAAAAATTATGGTTCAGGTATGACACCATTCTATACGGCATTATCAATTTGGGTAGGCGCACTATTGATGGTAAGTTTATTGTCTGTAGACAACAAACATCAAGTTCTAAAAGGTCGATTGACAACACGACAAATCTATTTAGGAAAAGCCGGACTGTTCTTATTATTAGGTGTGGTACAGGCACTAATTGTGACATTAGGAGACTTGCTTATTTTAAAAGCAAGTGTAGAATCACCTATACTATTTGTATTAATAGCACTTTTTGCTTCATTAGTCTTTAATACCATTGTTTATACATGCGTCTCATTACTTGGTAATCCAGGTAAAGCCATTGCCATTATTTTGTTAGTATTACAAATCGCTGGTGGTGGAGGAACCTTCCCTGTAGTGACTGCACCGGGATTCTTCCAAACGATTTCGCCTTATTTACCATTTACGTATGCGATTGATTCATTACGTGAAACTGTTGGAGGTATAGTACCAGCTATTTTAATTCCAAAATTGATTATTTTAGGATTGTTTGGTCTCGGCTTCTTAACGATTGGTTTATGTTTAAAACCAATTCTTGATCCGATGATGCGCAAAGTCACTAAAAAAGTTAATAAAAGTAATGTTACAGAATAGCTATAAGAAAAGCGCATGCCTCGTGATGATATGATGTCAACACGAGGCATGCGCTTTATTTGTTAATGGTTCGTTTTAGATTGTGTAGTAGATGCAGCGGAAGAATGGGAAGCAGAACGGTTAGTATTACTATCACTATCATTACCGCCACCACCTTGGCCACTGTGCTGTTGTGACTTAGCGTTGTTGCCGTGGTTTGAATTCGCATTGTTATTTGTCTTAGGTGTTTCATTTGATTTTTGTTGCTCAGCAGACTGTTGAGATTTTACAGGTTGCTGTTGTTGATAATGATATTGAGGTGCCTGTTGCTGAACATTTTGTCCATTGTTGGCAGGTGCTGTAGTAGCATTGTTTGCCGACTGCGGTGTGTCTAATTGTGCATCGTCTTCAGGGCTGTTGTCTTTGTGTGTATCATTCTTTTTCTTAGTAGATTCAACCTTGTCTTTCTGGTCGGAAGTTGAATGATGCGTTGTCGTAGCTGCAAAAAACACAGAAAAGCCTAAAGCAACAACGAGTAATAAAATAGTTATAGCTGCTAATACTTTTTTCAAAAATAATGCCTCCATCGTCTAAATGATTATGTATTAAACTTCACCTTATATCTATGTATTGAGTTTTATGATGCAAATAATGTATGCTTTATCATTTTACACTATTAAAAAAATGATTTCGACTTAATTTTCATATAAGGCTAAAGTCTAATATGTAGGAGACATACTAAGATTAGCTATGAACTCTGTCCTGCTCCCAACTCACAGTAAGAAAGTAGTAGAAAAGTATAATTAAAAGTTCACTGGTGTTACAGCGAATGATTGTAAAGCGAGTAAAGTTCAATTTGTCGTTAAAGGTAACTTAACATATGACAAGTTAGTTAAAGCTTATGGTAACAACTTGAAAAAAGTTAAAGATGATACAAATAGAAAAGATATAAGCCTGTTCGTCTATAAATCAACAAAAAAGGGTTTAGGAGTTACATGCTTTGTTAAACATGGCAAAGTAGTTGAAGTAGATATGAGCGATGCGAGATTTACAACAAGTAAATAATATAAGTAGTCTATGAAGACAGTGATAAAAGACGTCTTCATAGCTATTTTTTTGTCTAGACATTTGAGGTTATTCCACATTACATAAGACATTAAAATCCAAGTTCATTGTTTCATTGCCACGCTCATTACCTATAACAATATATTGCTGTTGCGTGTCAATATGTTTAATATAGCCAGAGATTGAATGGATATAACCACTGCGCCAATAACTAATAATAGCGAGTTGCTGGTGGACGAATTTCGTTGTTAAATTGTGATTGATGAGTGTTAATTGGTCTTCAGATAAGATGGGCATGTCAATTTTATTTTGTTCTTCGATATAGTCACGCAGCTGTTGATATTGCTCTGGCATTGTCGCAAATGGTGCCCATTTGACGATACCACGACCTTGTGGAATATTACTGTCTAAGTATTCTCTTGGTATTTTTCGATAATCGGTTTCATGTCGATATTGTTTAGGAATCATAGTTATCACCTCGAACTCATTATAGAACATATGTTCGTAAATTTAAATAGAAAACTACAATTTTCAAAAATATAAATAATCGCAGGACATAGAAGTGGATTAATAGGGTATAGGTAATTCGTAGAAAGACTTTATGCATATCATGATTGATTGAACAAAGGGGAAATGAATTTATGTCACATGGTCCTATTCAAGTGAATAGTGAAATTGGAACATTAAAAACTGTATTGCTAAAACGACCGGGGAAAGAATTAGAAAATTTAATACCGGATCATTTAAGTGGTCTATTGTTTGATGATATTCCATATTTAAAAGTGGCTCAAGAAGAGCATGATCATTTTGCACAAACATTGCGGGATGAAGGTGTAGAAGTACTATATTTGGAGCAATTAGCAGCCGAAGCAATTGTAGAGCCGAACGTACGTGCACAATTTATTGAAGAGGTGTTGACAGAATGTCCAGAAACGATTCTCGGACATGAACAAGAAATTAAAGCCTACTTTGCTACATTGACTAATGAGGAATTGATTGAAAAAATCATGTCTGGTGTTCGCAAAGAAGAAATTAAATTAAAATCAATTCATTTAGTGGAATATATTGATGATTTATACCCATTTTATTTAGACCCAATGCCAAATTTATACTTTACACGTGATCCACAAGCTTCTATTGGACATGGGATGACAGTAAACCGCATGTATTTTGGTGCACGCCGTCGAGAGTCTATTTTTATGTCATATATATTAAAGTATCATCCTCGTTTTAAAGATGAAGATATTCCAGTATGGTTGGATCGACAGACACCATTTAATATTGAAGGTGGGGATGAACTCGTATTATCTAAAGAAGTATTAGCTATTGGAATTTCCGAACGCACGTCTGCCCAAGCGATTGAACGTTTAGCACGGCAAGTCTTATTTAATGCAGATGCAACATTCACAAAAGTATTAGCGATAGAAATTCCTAATAGTCGTACCTTTATGCACTTGGATACTGTCTTTACGATGATTGATTATGATAAATTTACGATGCATGCAGCTATTTTCAAGAAAGAACAAAATATGAATATCTTTACTATTGAGCAAAATACGCAAGGTGATGATATTCAAATTACACGGTCAAGCGATTTAAAAGCGACATTAGAGCAGGCACTTGGTATCGAAGAAATTGAATTTATTCCTACAGGTAATGGAGATATTATCGATGGTGCTCGAGAGCAATGGAATGATGGTTCTAACACATTATGCATTCGTCCAGGAGTGGTTATTACATATAATCGCAATTATGTATCTAACCAATTATTACGTGAAAAAGGGATTAAAGTGATTGAAATTAGAGGTAGTGAACTCGTGCGTGGTCGCGGAGGTCCAAGATGTATGAGTCAGCCTTTATATAGAGAAGAGATAGATTAGCAAAGTGGTTCTTTCTGATATGATTATAATGCTATAACACGGAAAATTATTGGAAAATCATGTATAGCAATATGAGCAAGATTATGATTGTAATATATAAGGCCCCTCATTATTTTGGTTTAATAAAGTTTATTAGACTATACGATAGGGCCTTATTTTTTGAGCTGTATACAGATTTTAATTGATATGAATGTCTGAGCATTGTTTGATTTTAAAAGAGACCAAATAGCGTGCTAAAGTGTAAAATGATATGATTAGAATAATCTATTGATAATGAGAGGAATGAACATCAAGATGGCTTATATTACATTAAATTATCAATCGCCAACGATTGGCATGAATCAAAATTTAACAGTTATTCTACCAGAAGATACGAGTTTTTTTAAAAGTGATGGAATTGCTAAACCACTTAAAACGGTTATGCTGCTACATGGATTATCAAGTGATGCCACATCATATATGAGATTTACAAGCATTGAACGCTATGCAGAATCACATCAATTGGCCATTATTATGCCTAATGCTGATCATAGTGCTTATGCCAATATGGCGTATGGCCATCGTTATTATGACTATATTTTAGAAGTGTATCATTATGTGCATCAAATTTTTCCTCTATCAACGCGTCGTGAGGATAACTTTATTGCTGGTCATTCTATGGGTGGTTATGGAACGATGAAATTTGCACTGACACAAAGTCATTTATTTTCCAAAGCAGCACCAATGTCTGCCGTCTTTCAAGCACAAACCTTGATTGATTTAGAATGGATAGACTATCATCCGCAAGCAATTACAGGCGAACATACTAATGTTAAAGGCACAAATTTAGATACATATCATTTGGTTGATGCAGCAGTGGCACGAGAAGAAACACTTCCAGAATTATTTATTCAGTGCGGAACCGAAGATTTTCTGTACCAAGATAACTTAACATTTATTGACTATCTAGCAGATAAACAGATTCCTTATCGTTTTGAACCTAGTCCAGGCGCCCATGATTACACTTATTGGGATAAAAGTATTGCGCGTGCCTTAGCATGGTTTGTTAATGATTAATCCATTAAAATACCTTCCATAGTAAAATAGGAGGGTATTTTTTATATTTCGCTTATATTGCATTGGTCATATATATAGTTTTAAGTTTATTGTCATCATGATGCAAAGATGTCATGCTACGAAAAGCTACTAAGGCATTACATTCCTTAGCGCGTGCTACTGAAATATACGACTAAATTAATTCATCAAAATTAAAAATAGTAATCATATCATAAACATGACTTTGCAATTTATCATTATTTGTATTATATAATAGTGATGTTTTATTACGATTATTAAAATTGAATGTAATTAGAATATATTATAGAATTAAAAAGTAGATAAATTGGATTTTGAGCCGCTAAAAATGCATATTAGGAGGTATGCGTATGCAGAAGTATCGTATTGTATGTGTGATTGCCTTAGTTTTAATGTTGATAATGAGTTATTTAACTTTAACCACAAAGGTTAATGCCTCAGCATCTGTCGTGGCTGTTGGTGATAATTTAATACATCCAGTTGTTTATAACGATGCTAAAGTAGGTTCGAATAAATATGATTTTAAACCTATGTACAAGCATGTGAAATCAAATATTCAACAAGCAGACTTCGCGTATGTGAATCAAGAATCACCGATTGGTGGAGATGATAAGCCGTACTCAGGATTTAAACAATTTAATACACCGAGTGATGTAACTAAAGCCATTGTAGATAGTGGGTTTAACATCATAAATGGTGCAAACAACCATTCACTGGATCAAGGTGATTCAGGAGTAACCAATCATATAAATGCTTGGAAACCCTATCGCCATGACGTGTTGTTTTCTGGTGTTTTCAAGTCTCAAAAAGAAAGCGAAGCGGTACATACAATTACGAGAAATGGTATTACTGTAAGCTTACTTTGCTATACATATGGTACAAATGGCCAAATATCTCAATATCCTTATACAGTAAAAACCTTTGATGAAGCAACGATCAAAAAAGATGTGCGCAAAGCAAAGGAACATAGTGATGCGGTTATTGTTTCAGCACATTGGGGCAATGAGAATCATACAATGCCGAATGAGAAGCAACAAAAGTATGCGCAGTTATTTGCAGATGAAGGTGTTGACGTTGTTTTAGGAATGCATCCACATGTCATTCAACCGGTTAAATGGGTAAAAGGAAAAAATCAGCATCGAACGTTAGTGGCATATTCACTTGGTAATTTCTTAAACGGGCAATATACTTCAACGGAATGGAACCAATTATTAGGACGGTTGAATTTTAATTTAGAAAAAACTTCTAAAGGTGTTACCGTGAACAACGTAAAATGGCGCAGCATGGTTAACCATTATGAACAAAGCAAACCTATGGATAAACGTACGCGCAAACATTTTGTATTATATAATTTACACGATTATACACCGGCGTTGGCTGAGAAACATGCCTTACGCCAAAATATACAAAGTCAATGGGACATCCCACACTTACAGCAAATGACTAAAAGCATTATTGATGATGAATTTTTAGACGCACAAAGTATTTAGTGCGTCACGTTTCACGAGAAACATCGCTTGTCATCCAACCATTGAGCTAACGTAAAATCATGTTAAAGTATATGTGAAAAGGTCTAACGTTTTCATTAAATATAACAGGAAAGATTTGTTTTTTCTTGTGAATAAGCTAATATAAAAGCTATAAATTGATATTGGAGATAAAATATGTCACCACAAAAAGCCAAACAACGCACAAATAATAAAAAAATATTTCTGTTTGTTATGATACTCATTACCATTATATGCGTAAGTTTAGCAATTTTTTATCATAGGACAACGACAGAGTTACATCACGGAGTATTTAATCGTGGTGAACTAGCACAATTAGCACCAGATAAAGTTCCTGTCCCAGATGTGAGACGTCCAGATTACTTTAAATCAATGACTCAATTATTTGCTCATACTAAAGAAGGGCGAGATTGGAAGAAAGAAGTCATACATACAAAGAGCGATGCAATCATTATTGCACCGCACGGGGGTAATATTGAAAAAGGAACAACGGAATTATCGCGACTTGTTGCACGAAAGAACCATTATAATTTCTATTCATTTATAGCTTTGCGTCATCATGCAGAACGTTTACATGTAACGTCGGCGCATTATAATGATCCTCAACTATTAAAGATGCTTCAAAAGCAAGAATATGCCGTTGCGATACATGGCGCAAAAGGGAATCACCCGATTGTCTATATTGGGGGATTGGACACACCTTTAAAATTAGCCATTCAAAAGCAATTGATTAAGTCACATTTTGTTGTTAAACCTGCGCCAACATATCTTGGTGGCGAACTGACAGGTAACTTTGTCAACAAGGATTTAAAGCATGCAGGAGTACAATTGGAGCTCACCACTGCATTGCGCAAATCTTTTTTCGTCAATGATAATTTTAATCATATCGCTAAGGATAAGCATCAAGATTTTACAAAGCGTATGTATGTTTTTGCAGACGCTATTGATCGCGCAATAGATGAAATAGAACATAAGAAAAGCACGTCTGACTCAGATTAAATGGTCGGACGTGCTTTTTAAATAAAATTTATTAGAAGTTTTTAGCAACTTCTGCAGCTTTTGCTAGACTAGCTGCTTTGATTTCTTCTGTTTTTTCTGGTTCTGCATTGTGACCTTCAATAATGACATTCTCATATGATGGCACTCCTAAGAAAGTCATAATTGTTTTCAAGTAACGGTCACCAGATTCCATTTCAGCTGCGGGGCCTTCACTATAATATCCACCACGAGATTGGATATGTAGTACTTTTTTATCTGTTAATAAACCTTGTGGGCCTTCTGCTGTGTATTTGAATGTTTTACCGGCAACAGTAATAGCGTCAATATAAGCTTTTAATACAGGAGGAAATGATAAATTCCACATTGGTGACACGAATACATATTTATCAGCGCTTAAAAATTCATCAAGAATTTCAGCTAAACGTTCAATTTTTTCTTTTTCATCACCGTTAAGTGTTTCACCGTTTGCTGCTTTACCCCATCCTGTTAAGACATCTTTGTCAATGAGTGGAATGTAAGTATTGAATAAATCGATATGCACGATGTCATCTTGAGCATGTTGTTCTTTATAAGCGTTTAAAAAGGCTTTACCAGCTGCCATAGAGTTAGATGCCAGTTCATCTAATGGATGTGCAGTAATATAGAGTAATTTAGACATGAGTTGAGCTCCTTTAAATTGTGATTTAGATATAATTATTATACTTCTAATTGCATATAGCGCAAGCACTTTGTTTTAAAATCATACTAATGGCGTATGTATGATTGATATTATTGATAAGCGATGCATAAAATAGAATTCTTATTTTTAAAAATAGAAGATAAATGTGTATAATAGGTATATGAAGCTTTCACACGACACGTGAAGAGTTTGAATTTTGATTTACCAAAAGGAGTGACAAGAATGAAAGGTCTATTCATTACAATTATATTAGGTGCAGTTGGTTTTGTAGCTTTCAAAAAATATCAAGAGAAAGTAAATAAAATGCCAAATATTGAATATTAAAAACAACAAGCCAGGATATTTTCACATCTAGAAAATATCCTGGCTTTTGTTTTATAGGATGGGCAGTGTAAATCGCAACTTTATAGTGAAAATTTACATGATGTTTACAAAAAATTAAATTTAATTTATAAAAGTTATTGTAGGATTAAATGTAATTGTATATTTCTTAAAAAAGTTTATAATACTTAGATATAAAGAGTAATTCTAAACATACTAGATAATTTCACAAATAAATACAAAAATTCAAATTACTGCTGGAGGTCAAAATGGAAAAAACGCTTGATTTATCGATGTTTATAACTGCACTAAAAAAGAATTGGAAGTTATTTATTTTAATACCTGTGGTTTTTGTAGTTATAAGCTTATTAATAACTATATTTTTAATGAAGCCTAAATATGAGGCAAATACACAAGTGTTAGTAAACCAAAAAGAAAGCAATGAACAATACAGGGCTCAAGAAGTTCAAAGTAATATTCAACTTGTTAATACGTATTCTGAAATTCTTAAGAGTCCACGTATATTAGAAGACGTAGCGAAAAAAGATAAAAATCTCTCTGCAAGTGAAATTGGCAACATGCTTACAGTCACAAAACAAGCTGACTCACAAATTTTAAATGTAAGTGTTGAAAATCATAGCAAGGCAGACGCAGAACGCATAGCAAATGAAATTGTAAGTGTATTTAGTAAAGATATGCCGAAAATCATGGATATAGATAACGTTTCGATATTATCGAAAGCAGATGGAACTGCATCCAAAGTTTCACCTAATTTGTCGCAAAACTTAGCAATAGGACTTGTATTAGGCTTAGTACTCACTATTGTAATTATCATTTTTAAAGAATTATTTGATAGAAGAATTAAAACAGAAGAAGATGTTATTAGAGAGTTGGACATTCCAGTTCTAGGTTCAATCCATAAATTGAAATAGGAGACGAAAGTATGACTAAAAAGAATGAGAAACGAAAAAATTTAAATACGCCATTGTTTACTGAAGATAATTCTAAATCAATCGTGAGTGAAAAAGTTAGAGGTATACGCTCTAATATCATGTTTTCAGGTGTAGAAGAAGTTCAAAGTATCATTGTTACTTCTGAAAAGCCAGCTGCAGGTAAAAGTATTATTTCAGCGAATATCGCAATCACATATGCACAAGCAGGATATAAAACATTAATCATAGATGGAGATATGAGAAAGCCCACGCAACATTATCATTTTGAAACGACGAATTATGATGGATTATCAAATTTAATTATAGGAAAGTCTAACTTTGATAAATCGATTATCAAGACGAGAGTAAAGAATCTTGATTTAATGACAGCAGGTCCCACACCACCTAATCCATCTGAATTAATTGGTTCTGGGGCATTTGAGAACATATTACGTGATTTAAATGAAATATATGACTTCATTTTAATTGACACACCGCCAATCATTTCAGTTACAGATGCACAGGTATACTTAAGATTCGTACCTAATTGTGTCATGGTCATTGATGTACAGAATAATAATAAAAATGAAGTGAAGAAAGCAAAAGAATTAATTGAAAAAGTAGGAGGACGTGTACTAGGAGCAGTGTTAAATAAAACACCTAAAGAAAAATCATCTAGTTATTATTATTACGGAGATGATGAATAAATGATTGATATACATAATCATATTTTGATTAATGTGGACGATGGTCCTAAAACTAAAGAAGATGCCATTACTTTATTAACTCAAGCGAAGAATGAAGGGGTTACAGAGATTGTTGCGACACCACATCACTTAAGTCCCCAATATGATAACAGTTATAGTCAGGTTAAAGAAAGTTTAGAACAACTCTTAGATATGGATGAAGTCAAAGATTTAGGTATCAAGCTTTATCCAGGACAAGAAATAAGAATAACAGATCAAATACTGTCCTTATTACAAAAAGGAGATGCCATTGGATTAAATAACTCTAACTATTTATTAATAGAGTTGCCGTCAAATAGTGTTCCACACTATACAAAACGTCTTTTCTTTGATTTACAGTCGAATGGTTATATCCCCATCATTGCCCATCCAGAGAGGAATAAGGTCATCACCCAAGACTTAGATATTTTATATGAACTTATAAATTCGGGTGCGTTCAGCCAGCTTACTTCAGCCTCGTTAATGGGAAAACTTGGAAAAAAAGTGCAAAAATTGTCCATTCAAATGATTGAAAATAATTTATCCCATTTCATAGCTTCAGATGCACACCATGTCACCCAAAGACCTTTTATCATGAATAGTTTGTTTAGCAATAAAAGTTTACAAAAATATGAAGAAAACATAAAAAATTTTATGAATAATGCAAAATCTGTCATCAAAAATGAAAATATAGTAAAAAAACAACCACTTCAAGAATATAAGCATAAAAAATTGTTTGGTTTATTTTAATTTATACGCATGATGGATGAGGAGATGAAAACATGTGAACAAATTAAATGCTCGAGTAAGGCTTTTTGCTTTAATTATAATAGACTCGTTGATTGTAGCATTTTCAGTTTTTATTTGTTATAACATTTTGGAGCCTTTTTTCAAAGGATACGCCAATAAAATTCTAATTTTAACTTCAATACTGCTATTAATCGCCCATCATGTATTTGCTTATATTTTTAACTTATACCATCGTGCATGGGAGTATGCCAGTGTAAATGAATTATTAATCATAGTAGAGTCAGTGACTTGTTCTATTTTAGCTACAGTCATATTAGTTCCAGTATTTACGGGGCACCCACCGTTCTTTAGGTTGTATCTTATTACATGGATGATGGTTTTAATATTAATCGGAGGTTCCCGTATTTCGTGGAGAGTGACACGAAAATTTGTCGTTGGCAAACATCAAAAGAAAAAACCAACCCTTATTGTCGGGGCTGGACGAGGTGGTTCTTTACTTATTCGCCAAATGTTAAGAAGTCCTGAAATGGGGCTAGAACCGGTATTGGCAGTGGATGATGATCCTCAAAAAAGAAAACTTACCATAGCAGACGGTGTAAAAGTACAAGGGGCAATTGATGATATCCCTAATTTAGTAAATAAATTCCGCATTAAGCGTATTATTATTGCTATTCCAACACTCAAGCCTAATCGCCTAAAAGAAATTAACGATATTTGTAATAGCACTGGCATAGAATTGTTTAAAATGCCTAGCATTGAACAAGTATTAGTTGGTGAACTAGAAGTTAATCAATTAAAACGTGTAGAGGTAGAAGATTTACTTGGGCGTGAACCAGTTGAATTGGATATGGCTATGATTTCAAAAGAACTAACGCATAAAACGATAATGGTTACCGGTGCTGGTGGTTCGATTGGCTCTGAGATATGTAGACAAGTTTGTAAGTTTGAACCTGATTGTATTCTGTTATTAGGGCACGGCGAAAATAGTATTTATCTTATTCATCAAGAATTAAATGCAATTTACAAAGATAAAATTAGAATTATTCCAATTATAGCCGATGTACAAAATCCAGAACGCATTCAAGATGTGATGAATCGGTATAAGCCATATGCCGTATATCACGCTGCTGCGCATAAACACGTACCTTTAATGGAATACAATCCAATTGAAGCATTTAGAAATAACGTTTTAGGTACACGAAATGTCGCGATAGCTGCTAAAACTGCAGGGGTCAGAAAATTCGTCATGATTTCTACAGATAAAGCTGTAAATCCACCAAATGTGATGGGCGCGTCAAAACGTTTAGCTGAAATGGTTGTTCAAAGTTTAAATGAAGAAAATAGTAAAACCGATTTCGTAGCTGTTCGTTTTGGTAATGTATTAGGTTCACGTGGTTCAGTAATCCCATTATTTAAAAAACAAATTGAAGCTGGTGGTCCAGTTACAGTAACACATCCTGATATGACGAGATATTTCATGACGATTCCAGAGGCCTCAAGACTTGTGTTACAAGCTGGTGCCTTAGCACAAGGTGGAGAAATATTTGTTTTAGATATGGGCGAACCTGTTAAGATTGTTGATTTAGCAAAAAATTTAATTAGATTAAGTGGAAAATCCGAAGATGATATTCAAATTAAATTTACTGGTATTCGTCCAGGTGAAAAGATGTACGAAGAATTACTGAATGAAAATGAAATACATCCTGAGCAAGTTTATGAAAAGATTTATAGAGGCAAAGTAAGAAACTTTTCTAAAGACGAAGTAGAAGCAATCATCAATGATTTAGTGAAAGATTTTAAGAAAGAAAAAATAATCAAAATTGCTAATGATTAGGAGACTTAATATGTTTAAAGATAAAGTGCTACTAATAACTGGAGGAACAGGGTCATTTGGAAATGCAGTTATGGAAAGATTTCTTGATACTGATATTAAAGAAATAAGAGTTTTCTCCAGAGATGAGAAAAAGCAAGATGACATGAGAAAAAAATACAACAATGCCAAATTAAAGTTCTATATTGGAGACGTAAGAGATTCGCATAGTGTTGAAACTGCAATGAGAGATGTTGATTATGTGTTTCATGCCGCTGCATTGAAACAAGTTCCATCTTGTGAGTTTTTCCCTATGGAAGCTGTAAAAACGAATATTATTGGAACAGAAAATGTACTTCAAAATGCAATTCGTAATAAAGTGAAAAAAGTCATTTGTTTATCAACAGATAAAGCTGCTTATCCGATTAATGCGATGGGTATTTCAAAAGCAATGATGGAAAAAGTCTTTGTTTCCAAATCTAGAAATGTTGATGGTGAGCAATCATTAATTTGTGGTACGAGATACGGCAATGTTATGGCATCAAGAGGGTCAGTTATTCCATTATTTATTGAAAAAATAAAAGCTGGTGAGCCTTTAACAATAACAGATCCTAACATGACACGATTTTTAATGAGTTTAGAAGAGGCAGTTGAACTCGTAGTACATGCATTTAAATATGCCAAAACGGGTGACATTATGGTTCAAAAAGCACCAAGCTCAACAGTCGGCGACTTAGCTGAAGCGCTATTACAATTGTTTGAAGCGGATAATGAAATAAAAATTATTGGTACAAGACATGGTGAAAAGAAAGCTGAGACACTTTTAACTAGAGAAGAATATGCACAATGTGAAGATATGGGAGATTACTTCCGTATCCCAGCAGATTCTAGGGACTTAAATTATAGTAACTATTATGAAGATGGTAATAAAGAGATTACAGAGGCATACGAGTATAATTCTGATAATACGAATATATTAACAGTAGAAGAAATTAAGGAAAAATTATTATCTTTAGAATATGTAAGAACTGAATTAAGTAACTATAAACAAGGTTAGGTGGGTTTACATTGAAAATCGTTATAACTGGCTCGAATGGTTTTGTAGGAAAGAACTTAAAAGCAGATTTGAAAGCAACTACAGATAATGACATTCTTGAAATTAATAGACAGACTGACGCAGAAGATGTAAAAAAATATTTGTTAGAAGCTGATTCAGTTGTTCATTTAGCAGGTATCAACAGACCACAAAATGAAGTTGAATTTAAAGAAGGCAATGTTGATTTTCTGAAAGAAGTATTAGACATCCTAAAAGATAATCCGAAGAAGCCAGATATTATTTTATCTTCGTCTGTTCAAGCGGAAAATGATAATCCATATGGAAACAGTAAACGCCAAGGTGAAGCAGTACTTGAACAATTTTCCAAAGATAATGGTAATAATGTGTTAATTTATCGTTTGCCTAACTTATTTGGTAAGTGGTGTAAGCCAAACTACAATTCTGTTATTGCAACATTTTGTTACAAAATCGCTAGAGATGAAGAGATTCAAGTGAATGATAAAAATGTAATACTTAAGCTTAACTACATTGATGATGTTGTCAAAGAATTTGAAAACGCGATTAATGGTAAGCCAAATATAGAAAATGGCGAGCCTAAAGTTGCCAATGTCTATGAGGTTAAATTAGGTAAGATTGCTGAACTTTTATTTCAGTATAGAGAAATTCCAAACGATAAAGCACTTCCTAATACCGAAGATCCGTTTGAAAGAGCATTGTATAGCACATTTTTAAGTTATTTACCTAAAGAAGACTTTAGTTATCCTTTGAAAATGAATGTAGACCACAGAGGCTCTTTTACAGAAATTTTTAAAACAAAAGATAGAGGCCAAGTTTCAGTTAACATTTCTAAACCTGGAATAGTAAAAGGCAATCATTGGCACCATACTAAAAATGAAAAATTTTTAGTAGTTTCGGGGCAAGGTGTGATTCGTTTTAGAAAAGTTGACGACGATGACGTTATTGAATATTACGTTTCAGGAGATAAGTTGGAAGTGGTTGATATTCCAGTTGGTTACACACATAATATCGAGAACTTAGGCGATACAGATATGGTGACTATCATGTGGGTAAACGAAATTTTTGATCCAAATAATCCAGACACATACTTTTTGGAGGTCTAGTTGAATGAAAAAATTAAAATTAATGACAATTGTTGGTACAAGACCAGAAATTATTCGATTATCTGCAACAATTAAAGCATGTGATAAGTACTTTAACCAAGTATTAGTCCATACAGGGCAAAATTATGATTACACACTAAATCAAGTATTCTTTGAAGATTTAGAGTTAAGAGAGCCAGATTATTATCTTGAAGCGGTAGGTAATCATTTAGGTGAAACGATGGGAAACATTTTAGCTAAATCATATGAAGTGTTAGCAAAAGAGCGCCCAGATGCATTACTTATTTTAGGCGATACAAACAGCTGTTTAGCAGCGGTATCAGCCAAAAGATTAAAAATTCCAGTATTCCATATGGAAGCGGGGAATAGATGTTTCGATCAAAATGTACCTGAAGAAATTAACCGTAAAATTGTCGATCATGTCAGTGATGTTAATTTACCTTATACAGAACATAGCCGACGCTACTTATTAGATGAAGGTTTTCCAAAGCAAAATATTTTTGTTACAGGATCTCCAATGAAAGAAGTATTAGAAGAATACTTATATAAAATTGAGGAAAGTGATATTTTAACAAAATTAGAATTAGAACCTCAAAATTATATATTAGTATCTGCACATCGAGAAGAAAATATTGATAATGAAGCAAACTTTTTATCACTTATGAATGCGATTAATGATATTGCAGAAAATTACCAAATACCAGTTATTTATTCAACACATCCAAGAAGCTGGAAAAAGATTGAAGAAAGAGAATTCAAATTTCATCCATTAGTAAGACAACTTAAGCCATTTGGATTTTTTGATTACAATGCGCTACAAAAAAATGCTTTTGTCGTACTGTCTGATAGTGGCACACTATCTGAAGAATCATCAATTTTAAAATTCCCAGGTGTGCTTATTCGAACATCAACAGAGAGACCAGAAGTTTTAGACAAAGGTACCGTGATTGTTGGAGGCATTTCATTTAATAATTTAGTACAATCCGTAGAACTTGCAAAAGCAATGGAAGAAAACAACGAACCTATGATTGATGCGATTGATTACAAAGATACAAACGTGTCAACAAAAGTCGTTAAAATTATACAAAGTTACAAAGATATCATTAACCGTAATACTTGGAGGAAGTAGCTATGAAAATCTTAAATATTGTATCAAGCAACATTGTACAAGATCCTAGAATAAGAAAACAAATGGAAACAATAAAAAGTTTGACTAATACGCATTTAATGGTAGGTATGAATAATCAAAAAGTAACGAAAGAACGGCTTGAAAGTTTGGACTTTAACTATAAACTTATAGGTAAAAGAAACGAGACTAAATCGATTTTTAGTAAATTATTAAAGAGAATTAGTTATGCTAAAAATGTAATTAAAGTAATAAAAAGTTATAAGCCGGATGTTATACATGCCAATGATTTTGATGTTCTTCTAATGGTTTATTTAAGCGGATATAAAAATGCCAATATTATTTTTGATGCTCATGAAATATATGCTAAAAATGCTTTTATAAATAAATATGCGATGATTTCTAAAATTGTAGAAATCATTGAAAAACATATTATCGACAAAAGAGTGAATGCTTTTGTTACAGTGAGTCATGCAGCAAAAGCATATTATATTAAAAAAGGATATAAAAAATCCCCATACGTAATTACCAACACTCCATTGTTAGATAAAAGTATAAACTTAAACAAACATAATGAGAAAGTTAAGGAAGTGGTATATCAAGGCCAAATAGTAGATGATCGTGGTTATGAAGAATTTGTTCAAGCGTCGGCTCTAAATAAAGAAAACAATGTGGAATATGTAGTTAGAGGTTTTGGTCCTCTTGAAGAAGAAATTAAAAAACTAGTTGAATCTAAACAAACAAAAGCAAGATTAGACAAACCTGTCGAATTTAAGGAATTAGTTAACAAGTTAACTGAAAGTGACATCGGTGTAGTATTGACTAAGCCAGTATCTATAAACTATGAATATACAGTTTCTAACAAAATATTTGAATGCATTCATGCAGGATTACCGGTTATTTTGTCACCAGTTAAAGAGCATTACTATCTTAATGACAAATATAACTTTGGGATTGTTATTGATGATGTGACACCTGAAAAAATAGCTGAGGCTGTTAATAGCTTAGCTACTGATGACAAACTATATCATGAACTACGTCAAAATGCGATTAAAGCTTCTAAGGAACTAAACTGGCAAAATGAAAGTGAAAAATTGAAAGAATTATATTTAAATATATAAAAGTCCTGGTGAAATTATGAATAAATCAAAAGATTTTATATTCAGTATTTTGTCCAATGTAATACTTATGTTTTTATTACAGCTATTCCTTTTACCAGTCTACTCAAAAATACATACACCACAAGAATTTGGAGCATTTATTTTACTATTAACATTGGTAAATATTATATCGCCTATCTTAGGGAATACACTTAATAATATAAGACTAATAAACAAAACCAATTTTAACTTAATTGAATCAGAGTATTTATGTTTGGTAATAATAGGGTCATTCATTGTAATGATAATTACGATGATCTATTCATTTGTTAACGTATTTTCTTTGATGGATACTATTTTTTCTGGTTTATGGGCAGCATTTCTATTAATAAGAAGCTACTTATTTGTCTATTATCGATTAGATTTTCGATTTAAGTCGCTACTATATATAAGTATAGCTGTAAGTTTTGTTATGCTCATAGGCGGTGTGAGCATGTATTTTATGCATGTTTCCATATTTATCGTACTTTTTGCAAGTGAATTCATTATGACTATATTAATGATTATTGATTATAGAAGAAAGTTTGAAAATTTTAGACTTAAATTCTTAAATAATGAAGATTTTAAAAATTATATAGAACTTATAGGTGCTAATTCAGTATTAAATTTAATAAATTATTCTGATAGAATATTGCTGAATTTATTCTTAGGGACTATATATGTTCCTTTATTCTTTGTTGCAACTACTATAGGAAAAATATCTAATTTATTGATTAATCCTATTGTCACAGTGCTATTAAGCTATGAGGTTGATAGTAAAGGACAAGATACAATAGAGAATGTGAAAAAGGTATTTAAAATCATTATGGTTGTTTCAATTATGATGTCAATTGTCATTTCTATCGTTTCATGGGTTTTCATTTATGTATTTTACAATGAATATATAAGTAAAGTTCAAGCCTTAATCTTTTTAGCTAATTTAGGGGTGATATTGATGTCCAGTACCGCAGTATTACAAATTAAATTAGTAGCTAACAGTCAATTTAGGAATAACTTAATGATCAACGTAATGACTTTAATCATCATTGTTTTATTTAGTGCAATTTTAGTGAAATTTTTCAACGTATATGGGTATGCGATTGCTTTAATCATTTCTGCAATGTATAAACATTTCGCCATTTACCATAAAGTTATGAAGATAATTCCAAATAAAGGGTGACTTGTGTGACTATTTTTTTATTTGTAATCATATCCGCTGTTTATGCAGTATTTCTATTAAGATCGAATTTTAGATTTATAAGTTTGCTCTTTTTAGCTGCCTTTAGTATTAGTTTCTTACTTCCTGTGATAGTTGATAAACCATTTAATTATAAAGTTTATTTAGATGCAGAGGGGTATAGCTATACAAACAAACTATATTTACTAGCTTTAATTGTGTTTGTAATTAGTAATATTATTGTTCATTTCATGAATATTAAATTTAAAGTAAGAAATATTTTAATATTGAAAAAAGAAAACATTAATAATATCTATCCTATTTATATCGTGGCGACAATAATTGTCATAATGCTAACAGGGTTACATATAATTACAAGTGGTTCCACATCAACACTTGAAAGTAGTTCTATTGTAAAAATGTTACAAGGATCAGTATTGATGGGATATTTATATTTATCCTATTTATATCTCTTTAATTCTAAGAATATGAACGATAGAATAAAGAGTTTGATATTGGTACTTTTTAGTGTCGCTTTAGTAGCAATATTTATTTTTGGTCGACGCATTCTAATTTATCCAACTATCGCGATTGTCGTTCTTTACATATACAAAAGAGGTAAAACGCCTAGTCTAGTTAAATTATCAACGATTGCGTTAGGAATCATTTTAATCATATTACCGTTAATGATGAGTATAAGAACGTTAGGTATTAAAAAAGGATTTGTGAATTTTAAAGATATTTTATTTGGTGATTATAATAAATATTTAGACTATTTAGCGTTAGGTACAGATGTAACTTATTCATATTCCTTAGCTTCAATATTAACGAATTATCATGTTCATATTAGTTTATTAACGTTATTTAAGCCTTTATTTATTTTTATACCAAGAAGTATTTGGCCTAACAAACCAGGTGCCCTTTCAGAAGAAATAGTAAAGCAATTGAATTTACCCTTTGATAAAGGAATGTCAATTCCGCCTGGCTTTGTAGGAGAATCTTATTTATACTTAGGCGTTTTCGGTATTATTTTAGCAAGTGTAATCTTTGGAGTATTTTGTGGTTTAGCAGATCAATATAGTTTGAGTTTGAGAGCTACTAAAGATGGATGTCATAGTATAAATTTAATTTTAATAACTATTATATCTATTCAATTAATTATGGGGTCAGTTAGAGGCGATACTGCAACAAATATTCAAGAAGCATTTTATTTATTTATCCCAATGTCATTAATGTTTTGGTTATCTAAATTTAAGATAAAATATAAATAAATATTAAAATTTCAGGTGATTAAATGAAAAAGAAAAAATTATTATGTCAGTATTTTTATCCTGAATACGTTTCTTCTGCTACTTTACCAACGCAAATGGCTGAGGATTTAGTAAAAAAAGGTATGTATGTAGATGTTATATGTGGATGGCCGTATGAATATAGCAATGAGAAGCAAGTTGAAAAGAATGAGAATTACAAAGGCATTAATATAAAAAGATTAAGATACTCAAAATTTAATAATAAGTCCAAATTTGGACGAATATGTAATTTCTTTTCACTATTTCTAATGTTTATTTTTAAAATGCCCAGGATGTTGAAATATAATCATATATTAGTGTATTCCAATCCTCCAATATTACCGTTAATCCCGGATATTTTGCATCGCGTATTTGAAAAGCAGTATTCATTTGTAGTGTATGATATTGCACCTGATAATGCTTTGAAAACCGGAACTACTAGACCGGGTAGTTTAATTGATAGATTAATGAAATATATCAATAAACATGTGTATAGCAATGCGAAAAACGTTATTGTTTTAGGAACTGAAATGAAAAATTATTTATTACAAAATAAGATTTCAAGTAAGCCTGATCGGATACATGTCATTCCTAATTGGTATACAGAATCAGAAGACGATAAAGTTCATAATATAGAATTCCGTGATTTAAGAAATCAATATGACAAAATTTTGCTTTACAGTGGAAATATGGGACAACTTCAAGATATGGATACTATTATTGATTTTCTTAAATTAAATAAGGAAGATAATAAAACACTAACAATTTTATGTGGTCATGGTAAGAAATATCAAAAAGTTAAAAATTCAATTGAATTCAAGCATATCTCGAATGTCAAAATTTATAAATTTTTAACTGGCACTGATTATACAGATGTATTAAAAATTGCCGATGCGTGCTTTGCTTCATTAGTTAAAGAAGGTGTTGGCTTAGGTGTGCCAAGTAAAAACTATGGATACTTGGCAAATAAGAAGCCTTTAATTTTAATTATGGATAAACAATCAGACATTGTTAAGCAAGTTGAAGCTTACAATGCAGGTATTCAAATAGATAACGGAGCAGCACAAGATATATATAACTTTGTAACAAGGCATTCAAGAGAGGAATTAAAAGAATTAGGGGTCAACGCGTATCAATTGTTTAAAGATAAATATACAAGAGAACATAATACAACAAAATATTATAACTTATTGAATGGAGGAAATTAATGTGAAAAGAGCTTTCGACTTATTTTGCTCAATATATGGTTTAATTGTAGCAGGGCCTTTTTTACTTATTATAGCGTTACTAATTAAATTAGAGTCACCAGGCCCAGCTATTTTTAAGCAAAAAAGACCAACACTAAATAATGAGCTTTTTAATATCTATAAATTTAGATCGATGAAAATGGATACTCCTAATGTAGCAACAGATTTAATGGATCCAGCAGATTTTATTACTAAAACTGGTAAATTTATTAGAAAAACATCAATTGATGAGTTACCTCAATTACTAAACGTGTTAAAAGGTGATATGTCCATTGTAGGCCCTAGACCAGCACTTTATAATCAATATGAACTTATTGAAAAAAGAACAAAAGTAAATGTTCATACAATACGACCGGGTGTTACTGGGTTAGCGCAAGTAATGGGTAGAGATAATAATACTGACGATCAAAAAGTAATGTTTGACAAATACTATTTAGAAAACCAATCATTTTTATTAGACATGTATATTATTTATAAAACAGTCATTAATACAATCTCATCAGAAGGTGTTTCTCACTAATGAGTAAAAACATTTTAATTACAGGAACTGGTGGATATGTTGGCAGTCATTTAGCGAATAGTTTAGAAAAATCAGGAAATAAAGTAAGTAGGTTAAGTGTAAGAAATTCACTATGGGAAAATCAAAGTTTTACAGACTATGATGTCATTATTCATACTGCTGCATTAGTTCATAATAATGATCCCAGTGCACAACTTGAAGATTATTTTAGAATAAATATGCATTTACCAAATAAATTAGCAAATAAAGCTAAAAAAGATGGAGTTAACCAGTTTATATTCATGAGTACAATGGCTGTATTTGGAGAAGATGGAGTAATCGGTAAAAATATTGAAATTACTGATCCAATGAAGATAAAACCTATAACAGATTATGGTAAATCAAAAGCTAAAGCAGAAGAGAAACTACTTAATATCTCTAGTTCTAGCTTTAAAGTTGTAATTATCAGACCACCGATGATTTATGGGGAAGATTCACCAGGTAATTTCACCAAACTAAAAAAAGTGGCAAAACTATTACCAATAGTTCCTAACATTCATAACTATAGAAGTGCACTATATATCAAACATTTAGAACAATTTGTCAACGAAATTATTACGCATAAAAAAGTAGGCATCTATCATCCTAAAGATGAATTTGAATTTAATACAACAAATGTCATAAAAGAGATTCGTAAAAATGAAAATAAAAGCACGATTTTATTACCAGTTCCAAAAATGATTTATCCCTTATTAAATAAAGTGAAATTTATTACCAAACTTTATGGCAATTTGGTGTATGGCAAAGATTTATATTTAAGTGAAGAGAAAATAAATATTAATCAACAAGAGTTTGAAAATATTATCAAAGATATCATGAATAAAGATTAATACTTTGTAAATTTTACGTGTGAAACATATAAAAAATCTGTGTTTAATGGAGGGTATTAAAATGAAATTAACAGTTGTAGGATTAGGATATATTGGATTGCCAACATCAATTATGTTTGCTAAACACGATGTAGATGTATTAGGTGTAGATATCAATGACAAAACAATTGATAGTTTACAAAAAGGTAAAGTAAACATTGAAGAACCAGGTTTACAAGAAGTATTTGAGGAAGTACTTGAAAAAGGGACTTTAAAAGTTTCTACAAAACCAGCGGAAGCAGATGCTTTTATCATATCAGTGCCAACCCCAAACAATGATGATGAATATGAATCATGTGATATATCAATCGTGTTAAATGCAGTAAATAGTGTCTTACCGTATCTTAAAAAAGGTGACACGATTATAGTAGAATCAACAATTGCACCACGTACAATGGACGACCATGTTAAACCTTTAATAGAAGATAAAGGTTTTACTGTTGGTGAAGATATATACTTGGTACATTGTCCAGAGCGTGTGTTACCAGGGAAGATATTAGAAGAATTAATTTACAACAATCGAATTATTGGTGGGGTAACGCCGAATTGTGTTGAAGCGGGTAAACGTGTATATAGTACCTTTGTTAAAGGAGAATTGATTGAAACAAATGCACGTACAGCTGAAATGAGTAAATTAATGGAAAATACTTACAGAGACTTAAACATTGCTTTGGCTAATGAAATTACAAAGATTAGTAATCATTTAGATATTAATGTATTAGATGTAATTGAAATGGCAAATAAACATCCTCGGGTCAATATTCATTCACCGGGACCAGGTGTGGGTGGACATTGTTTAGCGGTAGATCCATACTTTATTATTGCAAAAGACCCTGAACACTCACCATTAATTCAAACTGGAAGAAAAGTAAATCGTTCAATGCCTCATTATGTTGTTGAGCATGTCAAAAGAATATTATCTGGTATTAATCACGCTAAAATTGCCGTGTTTGGGTTAACATATAAAGGTGACGTTGATGACATAAGAGAATCTCCAGCACTAGATATTTATCATTTATTACAAGAGGAAAATTTTGAAGTTACGGCTTATGATCCACATGTGGAATTGGACTTTGTTGAAAGAGATATTAACAAAGCTACTGAAGACGCATCACTTGTACTTATTCTTAGTGACCATTCAGAATTTAAAGAACTTAGCGATGATGATTTCAAACTTATGAAAAACAAAATCATATTTGATACTAAAAATGTTGTTAAATCAAACTTTAATGATTTATCTTACTTTAACTATGGTAATCTATATAAAGCAAGAGATATAGAGCTAAATAATTAAGCGAATTGTAATTTAATAATTCAACTAATAAGGTGGATGTAAATGAAAAAAATAATGACTATTTTTGGTACTCGTCCTGAAGCGATAAAAATGGCGCCATTAGTTAAAGAATTACAAAAAAGTAAAAACTTAAAACCGGTAGTCGTCATTACTGCGCAACATAGAGAAATGTTAGATAGTGTTTTAAACATATTTGATGTCATACCTGATCACGATTTAAACATTATGAAATCGAATCAGACATTAGCTGAGCTTACTTCTAGAATTACTACTAAACTTGATGCAGTCATCAAAGAAGAAGAACCAGATATGGTGCTCGTGCATGGAGATACGACGTCTACATTTGTAGGTGGATTAACAGCTTTTTATAATCAAATACCTATAGGTCATGTTGAAGCTGGTTTACGTACATGGAATAAGTATTCGCCATTTCCTGAAGAAATGAATCGGGTTATGGTTGGAAATATGGCAGATTTAAATTTTGCGCCTACTGACAAAGCAGCAGAGAATTTGAAAAAAGAGAATAAAACAGAAGAAAGTATCGTGGTAACAGGTAACACTGCAATTGATGCCATGAAGACTACAATTAAAGATAATTATCAATCAGAAATTATCGAAAGACATAGTGATAAAAAGATAATTTTATTAACGGCACATAGAAGAGAAAATATTGGCACTCCGATGCATAATATTTTTAAAGCAATTCAAAAGCTTGTTAATGAATATGAAGATATCGTTGTTATTTATCCAATGCATAAAAATCCTAAAGTAAGAGAAATTGCTCATCAATATTTAAAAAATAACGCAAGAATTGAGTTAATTGAACCACTTGATGTCATTGACTTCCATAATTTTGCTAATAAAGCATATTTAATTCTTACGGATTCAGGTGGTGTGCAAGAAGAAGCACCATCTTTAGGTAAACCGGTATTAGTATTAAGAGATACAACTGAGCGTCCTGAAGGTGTGAGTGCAGGAACATTAAAAGTGATTGGTACTACTTTTGATTCTGTTTTAAAGGAAACGAAAAATTTGTTAGAAAACAAAGATGAATACATTAAAATGAGTAAAGCAAGCAATCCATATGGTGATGGAGAAGCTTCAAGAAGGATTTGTGAAAATATAGAATTTTATTTTGGATTAAGAAAAGCACTTCCTGCACCTTTTAAAAGTATTTATTAAGCACATTGCTAAATGTGAGTGTTTAAAATTTTTAAATAGAACGATATTTGATATATAAATATTAAAATCAGGTTGCGATATAAATGTCTTTGACAAGTTGAATAAGGCAATTTCTATTGAAAGTTAATAGAAATTGCCTTATTTATTATAGAACCGAATTCATAATGAATTCTGTCCTAATCTCATTAATTAGCATTATTAGCTAAGAAGGCGAAAATATTTTTCGCACTATCTGTGTTATCTTTATTACCTAAGAATTTGTCCTCACCTGGGCCGTAAGCATAAGTATTCACATCTTCTCCAGTATGACCGTAAGTTGTCCAACCAGTATGTGATTCATCGTTAATTGGTTTTTGAATTGCATCTTGTAACTTCGTCGTTGCTGCAGCAAGTTTTGGATCTTTTTCATTTTTCACTTTTGATTTAACTTCTTTAAGTTCTTTTGCTGCTTCTTTGACTTTGTCTAATTGATTATCTGGGAAGTTGATGCCATAGCCTTCTTTAATGACGGTTTCAGGATCTTTGCCATCAGCAATCTGCTTTGTCATATAGCTACCAGAATGTTTCATTTTACGTATTGCTTCCGGATTCCACACATAGTCTTTACCTTTTGCAATAGATAAACCACCAGTTGAATGATCTGCTGTAGCTACAACTAATGTATCTTTATGTGTGTTGGCATAGTTGATTGCATTTTGGAATGCTTTATCAAATCCGCTCATTTCAGACATCACACCAGTAATATCGTTAGGGTGACCAGATTTATCAATAGAGGCACCTTCAACCATTAAGAAGAACCCTTTATTATTTTTTTCAAGTTTAGATAATGCACTATTTTCCATATCAACTAATAATGGATTTTGTTGAGGTGCATCTATTTGTAGGGGCATATCTTTTTCAGCAAATAAGCCTAATACTTGATTGCTTTGAGAATGTGCTAAGTCTGTTTTATTTGTTACATAATCATAGCCATCATTTTGGAATTTTTTAGTTAAATTACCATTGTTTTTACCAAAGTATTTAGAACCACCGCCTAAGATGACATCTACTTTGTGTTGGCCATTAATTTTATCATTATAAAATTGTTGCGCAATCTCGTCTTTTTTATCTCGACTGTCAATGTGTGCAGCATAAACGGCTGGTGTCGCATCTGTAACTTCAGCTGTTGTCACTAAGCCTGTAGATTTGCCATTTTCTTTAGCTTGTTCTAGTACAGATTTAAGTGGTTTTTTGTTCGTGTCAACTGAAATGGCGCCATTGTAAGTTTTATGTCCAGTAGCGAAAGCTGTACCACCAGCGGCAGAGTCTGTAACATTTTCTTTTGGATCATCGGGATTTGTACGGTTAGTCCCTTTAAGGTATTTATCAAAGGCAGTTTGATCTAACTCTTTTGTTTTTGGGTTATCTGCATAGTAACGGTAAGCTGTGTTATAAGCGGGGCCCATACCATCGCCGACCATAAAGATGACGTTTTTAGGGTTTTTCGTGTTACCCATCGCCATCATATCATTTTGGGGATTGGCTGGACCTTCACCACTTCCAGATGCTTCGGATAGTTGACTCGTACTTAAGAGTGCGGCAGCTGCTATTGTTGTAGCTAATGTAGCTTTTCCTATTTTATTGAATACTCGCATGCTTTGATTATCCTCCTAATTTATATGTAAAGGTGTACTATAAATTCAGTGTATGAAATTAACGTTGAGTTTATGTGGGTTTATCGTTAAGAAAATGTAAATTGTATAGGGGGATCATTGTTAGAAAAGGGGATGACATGCGTGTTATTTTTGATTAAAAGATGTAAAATGTGGGATGAAGAAAAATATATTTCTCACTAGGAGAGGGGTTAATCATTATGATTCTTGTTATGCTATCACCCATTTTAATCATATTATTTATTGTAATGGGTATTTTCGAAGAACGTAGACGTAATAAAAAGCGTAAGGAACAGCAAGATAAAGCTGTATCCAAATTCGAGCAAGGACCACCACCAAAAGATGGAGAATTTGCCTCTAGATATTATAAAAATGAAGAAACAACACAAACTGCTCACAATAAAGAAGAAAATCAACCAGAAGAAAGCACAAAAAATCAAGAAAAATAGCGGAGCTCTAATAGAAAGAGAATAAAAATTTACAATACCAGTTGAGTTCTTGCTTATAAAGGAGTGTTGTTATGAGGATTATGATTGTTGAGGATGATGTTGTGATTCGCGAGAGTTTGGCTGGTGAACTGATGAAGTGGAATTATGATGTGGTTGCTGTAGATACCTTTGATGATATTGTGTCTTGGTTCGTAAAGTATGAACCAGATTTAGTGTTGTTGGACATTAATTTACCTACATTGAATGGATTTCACTGGTGCCAAGAAATTCGCAAATCGTCAAATGTACCAATTATTTTTATTAGCTCACGCACGGATAATATGGATCAGATTATGGCGATACAAATGGGTGGAGATGACTTTATAGAAAAACCATTTAATCTGTCATTGACCATAACAAAGATTCAAGCTTTGCTTCGTCGAACTTATGATTTAACTGTGAATCATAATGAAACGACAGTTCGTGACTGTAAGTTGATTATTGATGAAGCAACGCTTTATTACAAAGAAGAATCGGTACATTTATCATTTACAGAGTTACAAATTATTAAAATGCTGTTTGATAATCAAGGTAAATATGTCAGTCGCACAGCGTTAATTGAAAAATGCTGGGAGTCTGAACACTTTATTGATGACAATACGCTTGCGGTAAATATGACACGCTTACGCAAAAAACTTAATTCTATAGGGCTTGAAGATTTTATTGAAACAAAAAAGAATATAGGATATAAGGTTTAACGCCAATGACAACGTTCTTTGACACAATTAAGCGTGAACTGATCATCACCGCAATGGCATTAGTTGTTTTTTTAGTAATCTTTTTTGTCTTTAATTTGCCCTACTATGCCTACTTTTTAGGAAGTGGCATTATGTTATTTATCATGGTTATTTATTGGTTTATCGCATTGAGCGAGTTTAAAAAACAACAACGATTGACATCTCAACTTAAAGTGTTAGAACAAGAAGTTCAACAATTAAGAAGCAAGCAAACGCAATACCAAAATGACATCGAAAGCTATTTTCTTACTTGGGTACATCAAATTAAAACACCGATCACTGCCTCCAAACTATTACTCGAACGTAATGAAGACAATGTTGTTAACCGTGTCCGACAAGAAATAATTCAAATTGATAATTACACTAGTTTAGCTTTAAGCTATTTAAAATTAATGAATCATGAAACTGACATGAGCTTTACTAAAGTAACTGTCAATGAATTGGTTAAGCCATTAATAATGAAATATTCAATACAATTTATCGATCAACATACACGTATACATTATGATCGCTCAGATGAAGAAGTATTGACAGATGTGCAATGGGCTTCCATTATGATAGAGCAAATTTTGAATAATGCACTAAAATATGCTCGTGGTAAAGATATTTGGTTAACTTTTGATAAAGATATAAACGTACTGTCTATCAAAGATAATGGTGTGGGTATTAGTACTGCTGATTTACCGAAAATTTTTGATAAAGGTTATTCTGGTTATAATGGTCGTTTAAATGAGCAATCAACTGGTATTGGATTGTTTATAGTAAAACATATATCGAATCATATTCATCATCAAGTAGAAGTAGATTCTAAGCTAGGTCAAGGTACGACATTTAAGATTTATTTTCCTAAGGTAGATAAAATGAATGAACTATAGCACAGAATAATTCATATCTACACTTCTGTAAGTTCAGAGGTGTTTAATGATGCATTTAAAGTAAATGAAATTAGCAATTATGCAGGTATTTTAGGAGGATTCAAGTTGTTACTTGAGGTTAAAAATGTAAAGAAAATTTATGGCAAAGGTCTTCACAAAACGACTGCATTAAATGGTATGACCTTTAATGTTCAACAAGGAGAATTTGTAGCAATCATGGGTGAGTCAGGTTCTGGAAAAACGACGTTACTCAATGTGATTGCTACATTTGATAAAATTAACGAAGGTAGTATTAGAATTGATAATCGGCAACTCAATCATATTCGTCATAAAGAAGTTGCTCATTTTAGAAGAGAAACATTAGGTTTTGTGTTTCAAGATTTTAATATGCTGCCAACTATGTCAAATAAAGATAACATTATTATGCCGCTTGTCTTAGCCAATCGTTCACACAAAACGATTGATGCTCGGCTTGCGCCGTTAAGTCAACAATTAGGTATTGAGCATATATTAGATCAATTTCCTTATCAAAGTTCAGGTGGTGAACAGCAACGAGTCGGAATTGCTAGAGCATTAATAAATCAACCTAAGCTACTACTTGCTGATGAACCCACTGGCGCTTTGGATTCCAAAACATCTAAACAAATTATGAGGTTATTTCAAAAGATTAACCAACGTCAGCAAACCATACTGATGGTTACGCATTCTAATATTGATGCCTCATATGCCAATAGAGTACTTTTTATTAAAGATGGCCGTGTTTATCATGAAATATATCGGGGTGAAGAAACACAATCAGATTTTCAACGGCGTATTGCTGATAGCTTGGCGATGTTAAATGAAAGAGGTGAATGATTTGACGTTTAAGATGTTGGTCATGATGACGACTCGACAGTTTAAGGCACAACGTCATATGATTATTCCATATATGCTAGCACTTAGCGCAATGTTCGGTATGGAATTTATATTATTATCATTAGGATTTAATGACGATGTTCGACGTCATCATTCAGTCTTACCTTATTTTATTTATATAGGCAATGCTTTTATGTCAATATTCATCGTAATATTTGTACTTTATGCCAATCGATTTGTCATGCGCCATCGTCAACATGAATTTGCATTAAATATGATTCTAGGTATGGAAAAGAAACACATTCGTGTCTTATTGTTTATTGAAGCCATCTATCAGACATTTGTCATTGCACTACTAAGTATTATAGGTGGGTATCTCTTTGGTGCCATTTCATTTATGCTGTTGAATAAATTGATGAAACAGACGACTACACGTCTTATCATCTATCCATTTGATATAACGGCAATGTCGTATATGTTAGTGGTTTTAATAGGAACAATGATACTACTGTTCATTATTAATAATGTAAGATTAACGATGCAAAGCCCTATCGAATTAATACAAGCTCAGCATAAGAGAGAAAAGCCATTATCCAAATTTGTTACATTCATTTTGCTCTTGATTGGTCTTTTAACGTTAGGATTAAGCTACTATAGTGTACTCGAACCTAAAACATTATTAGGTTCTTTTAACCGAATATTCATTGCTATCATTTATTTGATTATTTCAATGTATTGCTTATTTTTGTCACTTATGCCATTAATCTTACAAGTCTTGCAACGATATAAACGACTGTATTATCAGCAAAAGTATTTCTTTACGTTGTCAGGCTTAGTAGTACGAATGCGCTCTAATGCAGTAAGTTTAGCGAGCATGACTTTATTATGTACTTTTTTATTAGCGACGTTATCGATGTGTGTAGCAGCATATCGAGGTGTAGAAGATCGCATAGATAGTTTGATGACAAATCAATATCGTGTCGATTTCCTTGGAGATATGTATCAAAGTGAAAAAATAAAAGATACTGTGACCCGCTTTGAACAAGATGTGAGGAAAAAGGCAAAGGTAGATCAATTTAAACCAATCGTTTCAAGTATGCAAGATGTGAAAGTCAATGAGGCCACAATAGAATATAATCAGCAAAAAAATGTGTATAAAAATGGAATTTCACGTTTCACAATTGCTCAGTTATCTGATTTCAATCGATTTACAAAGCAACAGATAACACTTAAAGATAATGAGATTGCTATTGATGGTATGGGGCCTTTAATCAAGAAAAAGAAATTAACTATTGCAGGTCATACATATCAAGTTAAACACGTAAAATTAAATGGGTTCGGTATAAATAGAATTGCTGATGGTTATAATATTATTGTTAAAAATGAAAGACAATTCAATAGCATAGTCAACTTATTAGCTAAAAATAAACAATCTTATCACGCACCAGCAACCGAAGACGTAACCACTAGTATTGAGTTTAATTTGCTTACTGATAATAAATCACAATTTAATCATATGATTCCTAAGTTAGAACATAAATACAAAAATGCAACGATTCAACGTAAAGATGAGTTTACCAACATATTCTATCAAGTCAACGGGGGATTAGTTTTTATTGGTATTGTTGTATCAATCATACTATTAATAGGTACATTTTTAATGATGTATTTTAAACAAATTGCCGAAGGTTATGAAGATCGCGAAGATTTTAGAACTATGCAGCAACTTGGTATTGAAGATAAACGTATTCAACAGACGATTCAACAACAAATGCGTTATATTTTTATTGTGCCGCTCATTGTTGGTACGTTTCATACATTAATTGCGTATAGATTAATCAAGCAACTAATGACCGGAATAGGTATTGAAGGTTGGGACCTCTTTGCCACAAGTTATGTTGCAGTTTTAGTTGTTTTTGTTGGAATTTATGGCATAATATATCGTATAACATCAAAAATATATTATAAAATGATTAAAATTTAAAGGAATACTTTAATAAAAAGATTAAGAAAGGATTTACTTTTATGGATCGAGTTGCTGAGACAACGTTAACCAGTATCGGTATAGTGCTACATATATTGTATATGCTAATGATATTACTAATCAAAGCTGTACTACCATTATTTTTGAGCAGCATTTTAATATTTTTACTTCCATTTTACTTATTATTATATAATAACTGGGATGGGTTTAATGACGGTGTCGAACACATAGCTAACTCTTTACTTGTTATGGGAATGATCATAACTATTTTATCGCTTATAGCTGTGTTTATTATTTCGAAAAAGCCTAAATTTGCAAGCGCCATTTTATTTTTTACGACGCTATTAGCACTATTTAATATGAACTGGATTTCCGGATTATTATGGCTGATTTCTGCGATAATGCTACTCTCAAGAAAGCCTAAAGATATTAAAAAACGGCAATATGCGTTGCAACAGGAGAAACAGCAAACGATAGATAGGTTGCAATAACCATTCATTATCACATCATATCTTTGACAAATATTGAGTGTAAAGCACCATTCTTAAAAGTAAAGTCAACTTTTAGGAGGTTAATAATGATTAAACGAACTGTAGAAACCGTTCTAACATGGTCTGGAATTATTTTGCATGCGGTATACTTTTTCATTTTATTACTTATGTCATTAATTTTTACAAATGATGATTTTAAAAAATTTATGATTATGAAAGAAATACAAAGACCAGATGAAAATGTAACCTTGTCTGAAGCGGTAATGTCTGTTAATGTTCTTTCAACACTTGTAACGATTCAAGCTATAATAAACATCGTTATATTAGTTTTAGCAATTATTGGAGTAATCTTTATTCATAGAAGAACAAATGTATCAGCGATATTACTTATTATTGCAGCAGCATTATGTTTGTTGAACGCGAGTTGGGTAGCGTTTGTCTTGTGGCTTATCGCAAGTATAATGTTATTTGCGAGAAAACCAAAAACGCAATATGACTACAGTTACAACAACATGTCTAATCCATCTCAGGAAGACGCAAACGATAATGAACATAGTCAGAGTTAAAATACTTGACAGTTAATAGATTTAGAAGCTAACAATCGTCAAAGTCAATCATCACAATATGATTGTAAGTATTCAATTGGTGGTATTTCTATACAAAATGAATCATATGAGGGTTTTATTTTCAAGATGGTATAGAGCGTCGTCAACAAGAGCAAAATAAAGTTAAATTATCATGTAATATAGTTATATTATAAATATTGAGCATATTTATTGTCATAAATAAGTGTAAAGTAAGGATTTCGTGGGTAAAGCAAAATAAAAGGAGGATTATTATGATTAAAAGAACAGGTGAAAAAGTTTTAACTTGGATTGGATTTATATTACATACGTTATACGTTATCTTTTTAGTTTTAATTCAAATGATGGTTAGTGATAGTGATTTTAAAGAACAATTGGCTAACGAACTACAAAAAAATCCAGATTCAAATGTTTCGAGAGACCAGAAAATAGAAGCTGTTAATTCAGTAGCCACAAATTCTTCTGGCTGGATTATGATCGGAATTGTTATCTTAGGCTTAACTTTAGTTGCTGCGATTATGTTGAGCAAACATCCTACGATTTCTGCAATACTACTTATTATTGCTGTAGTATTAAGCGTATTTAATGTCAGCTGGGTAGCAGGAATTTTATGGTTAATTGCTGCGATTATGTTGCTTGTTAGAAGACCTAAAAATCAATATGCGTATAACAGTGGTACAACAACTGATATCCCACCAGAAGAGAATGAGCGATACAATAATTATAGTGAGAACCACAATGACGAATATCGTCATCAACAGCAAGATGTAGAAGTTGATAATCATGACCATCATCAATCACATTCTACTAACGATAAGGATGTATCAGATGATGCGCGATTATCAAATGATGATCAGCATGATGATTTTGTGCGAGATGCTGCTGAGCGTCGTCAACAAGAAAAAAACGATGATCCATATAAATATTAAATGATAATAACCCTGATGCAGGATATATTCTTGCATCAGGGTTTCTTACGTTCTTTTTCTATTATATGGATAAAATATTAGGTATGGATAAATGAATTAATAATTAATGTCTAAATGTGACTTTAAAGTATGGCTTTGATATCTTTTACGATATAAGCCTCGTTGTTGTAATTCCGGGACAATATAAGTCACGAAATCGTTCAAACTATGCGGCAGAGATGGTGGCATTAAATTAAAACCGTCTGCTACGCCTTCATTAAACCAAAGCTCCATCTCATCTACAATTTCTTTCGGTGTACCGATTAATGTAAGATGTCCACCACCTGCATTGAGATAACCCAACAGTTCTCGAACAGTAGGTTGTTTATCTTTAATGATTTCAAGTACTGTTTCATAACGACCAGTTGGACCCTCAAAAGTCTCAATTGGAGGTAACTCTGGAACCGGACCATCTAAGTTCCAATCCTGACAATCTTGTTGAATGAAAAAACTAAGTTGTTTTAACGCTGTTTTCACAGGAAGTTGTGCATCTAAACGTTTTTTCTTCGCTAAAGCTTCTTCCTTTGTTTGTCCTACATAAGTAACTAAACCAGGAAATACTTTAATATGACGTTGTGGTTCAGCCGTTTGTGATAATGCCTGCTTTAATCGCTCACGATACCTTTTGGCTTGAGTTAAATTCCATGATACTGCATACACAGCATCCGCATATCTTGCGGCAAGTGCGATGCCTTGTTTAGAAGCACCAGCTTGCATATTAACCGGTCGCCCCTGTGGACTCTGAGGTGTAGAGATTGGGCCTCTCACTTGAAAATAGTTACCATTAAATTCTATCGGTTTAATTTGTGACGCATTCATGAGAACACCACGCTCTTTATCGGCAACAATATCTGTTGCTTTCCAGTTTGTAAACAAGTGTTGCATGACTGCAGCAAATTCTTGTGCACGAGCGTAGCGAGCTTCATGATTAGGTAACTCTGTCATACTATGATTTTGTGCTTCTATATCAGTCATCGATGTTACTAAATTCCAACCAACCCGTCCACCTGTCATATGGTCAAGACTAAGCAATTGTCTGGCAACAGTATAAGGATCCGAAAATGTACTCGAAATAGTTGGGACCAGACCGACGTACTGAGTTACTTGTGATATGGCTGTTAAATTTATGAGTGGATCAAACCAAAAGGCAGGCATTGCACTTGAGTCATTGGCATTAAAGGATTGATTGTCTGCGAAAAAGACAATATCTAAACAACCTCGTTCAGCAAGTTGTGCTAACTCTTGGTAGTATGAAACATCACCAAGCCGTTCAACTGCAGAACCAGGCATTTGCCAAGCTGCTTGATGATGACCGCAACCATAAACTAAGACGCCAATATGCATTTGACGTTGTTGCTGTTGATACATATATATACACTCCAATACAGCTACATTTATAACGATTATTGGGTTAGAAGTGTCCAACTCTTAAAATTAATAATGGCGTTCAAATGGACAATCAATTCATTGTTAAGCCACCATCTACAGTTATATTTTGTCCTGTAATTTGTTTAGCTTCATCTGAACATAGATAGACAACCATGTTGGCAACATCTTGCGGGCTTGTAACTTGATGTAACGGTGTTGTACTTGCAATTAAATCAAATACTTCCGGTGTCGTAACTGCACTGGCATCTGTTGTTTTAAGTAAGCCCCCTGAGACGACATTAGCAGTGATACCATATTGACCAAGTTCAGCAGCAATATTTCTAGTAAAACCGATAATACTCGCTTTTGCAGTTGTATATTCATGATAAGGAACAACTGGGTTTTGATATAAATTTGTACCGATATTTACTACAGAACCTTGTTTATGCTCAATAAATTGAGGTAGTACACTTTGAATAACATTAAAACTTGCTTTCAAGGTTCCATCTAGTTGTGCTTGATAATCGTCCCAAGATAAATCTTTGAAGGATTTTTGTGCGTCAGGATCGAATTTAAAGTTAACTAATGCATTGTTAACAACAGCATCGATATGTCCAAAATGATCGATTGCACTAGCTACCATCGCATTCACTTGCTCACGATTACGAACATCTGCTTGTAATGCAATAGTTTGAGTTCCTAGCTCTTGCATTAACTGTTCGGCCGCTGTTTGACTTTGATTATAATTAATCACAACTTGAAATCCTTTAGCGACTAGAGTGCGTGCTATAACAGAACCAAGGCCACGACTAGCTCCAGTTACTAATACAGTTTTTGCCATTGTGAACCTCCTTATAAAGAATATTAAAGAAAAAAATACGCAACCTTCACTAGGAAAGTTGCGCAACGTAAAACTATCATAAATAACGGACTCAAAATAAAAGAGGCCATTAGACATATTAATATTAGGTTCCACACACTTTCCTACGCTAGTATCAACTAGATCAGGTTCAAAGGGTTTAAGGCCACGCCTATTCTCAGTTATAAAAACACCCCTAGTGCATATATTTAACTTTAATTTCAATTTAAAACTTTTCATTCACATTGTCAAGATAATACAAGTTTATAGTCTTTATATAATAAAGCATTGAATATAAGTATAGATTTGATACTTATTAAATTATTTAAACAAAAGCTACTTACAAGCAAAAAATCGTGGTAGTTATAGATTTATTTACCGAAAAAAGAAGCTCAATTTCAAAACTTCAATATTCTGTAGTTTGTATCAGCCATTTCAATCTTTGCTTGTGCTATTTGAGCAGTATTGTTAAATGAGAAGTTGCTTAAATAAGTACTTTTAGTTATTTTCAACATCAAAAATTTTAAAAGACTATATTATAAACTTCAGCTAGTAAATTGAATATGTCATATATACATAATTTTAACTTTGCAATTTTTATATTCAACTACTTTTGTTGAAAAATAAT
>OBVF01000059.1_pt1 | contig 66504 bp, 66 predicted proteins | sample 1476041 | NCBI WGS metagenome assembly OBVF01 (sample SAMEA2579983, study PRJEB22360) | human gut metagenome
AACATTTAACAATTGATGAAATTAAACAAATTTTAAAAATGACTGAAGATGGAACAGACGAAATTATTTCTACTCGTTCAAAAACATACCAAAAATTGAATGTAGATATCGATTCTTTACCATTACAAGATTTATATTCTATTATTCAAGATAATCCTGGATTGTTACGTCGCCCAATTATTTTAGATGACAAACGATTACAAGTGGGTTATAACGAAGATGAAATTAGACGTTTCTTACCAAGAAAAGTTCGTACTTTCCAATTGAAAGAAGCTCAACGTTTAGTAGATTAATATTTAAACGGTCTTAACTTATCAAAGTGTTAATTATGATATTTTAAATGTACAACAGCGCTGCGTGACGTAGTGCTGTTTTTTGTACTTAAATTAGGGAATGTGTTATTATAGGGAATCGATAGTGAGGCTTTGATCATTCAGAACAAATCAATTGTATTTTTACAGACGTTTTAATACAATATGATTACGATTCATCGACTGTAAGGAGTGAGATGATATGAGAATAGAACGCGTAGATGAAACAACTGTTAAATTGTTTATAACTTATAGTGATATTGAGGCTAGAGGTTTTAGTCGTGAAGATTTATGGACAAACCGTAAACGCGGAGAAGAATTCTTTTGGTCAATGATGGATGAAATTAATCAAGAAGAAGAATTTGTGGTCGAAGGTCCATTGTGGATTCAAGTGCATGCATTTGAAAAAGGTGTAGAAGTACTTATTTCAAAATCTAAAAATGATGAAGCCATGGATGAAGCTATGAACATGTCTGACGATGATGCAAATGATCAATTTGACCAGCAGTTAAATGAATTACTTGCAGCTAGTGCGTTAGATAAAGACCAAAAAGCAGACGATATGTTTGAACAACGTGCCAATAATAAATCTACTAATAAATCAGATACGGTCCAAAGTCAACGTGCCAATATGAGAACAATTATTGTTAAATTTGATGATTTGGAACATGTGATTGATTATGCTTATCATCATAATCAAGCGACTGACTCATATGAAGACTTGCTTTATATGCTTGATTCTAATTACTATTATGCAATTCACTTCGATGAGAAGGTTGAACAAGAAGACATCAATGATTTTTATAGTCAATTATTAGAATATGCTTATCCTACTGATAAGACTGAAGTATATTTAGATGATTATGGAAAAATTATTATGAGTTACAATGTAACTGCTCAAGTACGTCGTTATTTTCCAGATACAGCTGAATAATGAGTTGTTATAAGTTACCAAGATACGTTAGCGTGTCTTGGTTTTTTTGTTGAAGTAATTTGAAGATAATGTACGTTTAATATTTATGAGGTGTTGACATTTGTTAAGTGCATTTAATAACAAAAGACAACTGATAAAGGCAGTAGACGCAATGAATTCCGAGCATTATTATTGTCCCAGCTGTAGGGAGTTAGTGATTTTAAAGAGAGGTTATAAAGTCAAGGCACATTTTGCCCATCGTTCCCACAGTTTATGTATACATGCTAAAGGAGAATCACAATTACATTATCAAATGAAATATCACATTGCTCAATCATATCTTTTGCATGGACAGAAGGTAGAAATAGAACCTTTTTTAACTGATATTCAGCAATACCCTGATCTTTTAATAAATGACAAATTTGTTATTGAATTACAACTTTCTACTATTCCATTTAATATCATAAAGCAGCGTACAAAAGGATTAATGTCTGTAGGAAAGCATGTAATTTGGTTGCTTCAAGGTCTACAATTTAGCCGAAATCAATTGACTCTAACACAGTTTCAAAGTAGTTTTATCCATCCAGAACAGCGCACACTTTATGAATGGGATGATAGAGAAAAGTCATTTTATTGTTATCATCACATTCAACATCTTGGAGGCAAGCGCTTTAGTGCAAGGAAAACACAGACTTCTCCACTTAATATATTAAAGTTACAATCACCATGCCCGTCAGTTTCCTTTAAATTAGCTAATCATCATATAAAATATTATATTCAACAATGTCGAAGACAAAATTCAGTTTTAGAACCAACTTTAAGTGCAATATATCAATTACGACTATCAGATGATCAAGCTACTCAATTTTTAGGTTATATTTTTCCCAATCAAATTTATATCAATTCTCATCCAATCGCGTGGCAAGCACAGTTATTGTTGTATTTAACACATAAAATTAATTTTAATTACTTTAAATCAAGCGTTAAATTTAGGAATTTACTTTTTTCGAATGCAACAGAGGAAGATATTTTAAACATGTTAATTACACAATATAAACAAACATTTGATTCGATGTTTAAACGTGCAAAATAAGCTAGAACGTGAGAAAATTAGAAATATCACATTCACAAGGAGGTATATATAATGAGTCAACAACTAACTCGCGAAGAACAAGAACAACAATATCCTCAATATACTTGGGATTTAACTACTATTTTTGAAAGTGATGAAGCGTTTGAACAAGCGTTTAAATCAGTTGAAAATAAAATTGGAGAAGAGCAACGATATCAAGGACATCTTGGTGATAATGCACAAACATTATATGAGGCTTTGGCCTTTGAAGATGAACTAGGAAGTCAACTTGAAAAAGTATATGTTTATGCCCATTTAAAACAGGACCAAGATACTGCCAATGATAAATATACTGGTTTCGAGTCACGTGCGCATCAATTAATTATTAAGTTTAGCTCAGCTTGGAGCTTTTTAATTCCTGAAATTTTACAAATTGATGAAGCTAAAATTCAAACGTTCATCGATGAAAATGATAATTTAAAGCGATACGCGTTTGATTTAAAATTAATCAATGAAAAGCGTGAACATATTTTAGATGCAGATACGGAAAAATTATTAACTGAAGCTCAAGATGCATTATCAACACCGTCAAATGTCTATGGTATGTTTTCAAATGCAGATTTGGAATTTGAAGATGCAATTGATAAAGATGGTAATACACACCCATTAACACAAGGTACATTTATTAAATATCTAGAGTCAGATGACCGGAAGTTGCGTGAATCAGCATATAAAAATGTCTATAAAGCATATGGTTCTCATAATAATATGTTAGGCGCAACATTAGCTGGTGAAGTGAAAAAGAATGTATTTAATGCAAGAACGCATCATTATAAATCTGCACGTCAACGTGCATTAAGTAACAATCATATTCCAGAAGAAGTCTATGACAATTTAGTGGATACAGTTCACAAATATTTACCGTTATTACACAGATACACTAAATTACGTCAAGAATTACTAGGTTTAGATGACTTGAAAATGTACGACTTATATACACCATTAGTAAAAGATATTAAATTTGAAATGCCTTATGAAGAAGCGAAATCATGGATGCTTAAAGCACTAGAACCTATGGGCGAAGAATATTTAAATGTCGTCAAAGAAGGCTTAGAAAATCGTTGGGTAGACGTATATGAAAATAAAGGTAAACGTTCAGGTGGCTACTCTTCAGGTGCGCATTTGACGAATCCGTTTATTTTATTAAACTGGTCTGATACTATATCGGATTTGTATACATTAATTCATGAATTTGGACATTCAGCTCATAGTTATTTTAGTCGACAAAATCAACCTTCAAATGCGAGTGATTACTCAATATTTGTGGCAGAAGTTGCTTCTACATGTAATGAAGCGCTTTTAAGTGATTATATGGATAAGCATCTTGATGACGAACGTCGTTTACTATTATTAAACCAAGAGTTAGAACGTTTTAGAGCAACATTATTCCGTCAAACGATGTTTGCAGAATTTGAACACAAGATTCATCAAATTGAAGAAGCGGGAGAACCATTGACACCTACTCGCATGAACGAAGAATATGCAGCTTTAAATAAACAATATTTTGGAGAAACTGTGGAAACAGATGAAGATATCAGTAAAGAATGGTCTAGAATTCCACATTTCTATATGAATTATTATGTTTATCAATATGCAACAGGTTATAGTGCCGCTCAAAGTTTAAGTCATCAAATATTGACAGAAGGTAAACCGGCCGTAGAACGCTATATCAATGAATTCTTGAAAAAAGGTAGTTCAAATTATCCAATTGAAATATTGAAAAATGCCGGTGTTGACATGACTTCACCAAAACCAATCGAACAAGCATGTGAAGTATTTGAACAAAAATTAGATGCATTTGAAAAATTAATAAAAGCATAGGCTGTGGTGAATGTTCGTATTGGTCACGCTTACAATTTGTCAAGTTTGTGACAAATTGAATGAAACAAGAATTTCTTATTGAAACACCTTGTTGTGCGTGTTATATTATGAACATGAAATTAATCACATAACAAACATACCCCTTTGTTTGAAGTGAAAAATTTCTCCCATCCCCTTTGTTTAGCGTCGTGTAATCAGACACGGCGTTTTTTTATACCCAAAAACAAAACATTCAAACGAGACACAAAAAATCAAACAAAGCAACCAAAAACACAAACAAAAAACGAACAGGGCCCCAGCACAAAGAAATTCCGTAAGAAATTCAACAGAAACGTGCAAGCTGGGGAACGGGGCCCCAGCACAAAGAATTTCCGTAAGAAATTCAACAGAAATGTGCAAGCTGGGGAAACAGGGCCCCAACAAAGAGAAATGCCCAAGTATTTCAACAAAAACGTGCCCCAGTAAGGTATTTAAAAAACAATTATATTTTTATGTATAGAAATGGGAGTTATCAAAGTAGCAGGGCGTTAATTGATTTCTTTGTTGGCAAAAAGCCGAACATTATTATCAGTAAATACAAAAACCACACATCAACTAGTATTAGATGCGTGGTTTTATATATGTGTAGATAAAGTATAAAATCTCCTACAATTTTGGCATTTTAGATTTCCAAAAATGTCCTTCAGGATAATATAATTTTTCGATTTTTTGTTGTAAAACGAGTTTTTTCAATTCTTTATTAAGCAATTTTTCTGGCCATTCATAAATGGTTAATAATTCTTCCATCGTGACAAGTTGTTTTTTCTGGATATATATTTCCAATTTAGGTGGAAGTTGCTTTTCAATCGGAGTGCCCATTAATTCGTTAATAATATACGTATATATATGGTATGGATATAATCCTTCAACTTTCAGACCTTCTTCATGAATGTTCTCATTGAAGAATACAAGTGAAGGAGATTGTTCAATTTCCATTTCTCTAGCAATATGAAGATCTACTTTCAGACTTTCAGTTAATTTACTAGTTTGTAAATCCTCTTTGAACACTTCATAATCAAGCCCAGCATTTTTAATACAATTACAAATCATATCTTCTGTAATAATATCGCATTTAGGGACAATCTCATTTTGCATTAAATGTATAAAGCGTTCAGCTCTGAGCCGACCTTGTAATTCTGCAGCTTTATAAGCTAAAGCAATATTATCAAACTCTGATGTACTTTGAGCTTGGCATTTGGTCAAGACGCGTAATGAAGGATTTAGTATATGTCTTATTCTAATGTATTGATTATATTCAATTCGAAGTTTAGAAATCAATGCAGATAATTTAAAGCAATCTGAGTCAAATGGGTCAAAAAATGAATAGATTTCAATTTTGCTTACAGGTGATAGATTTGCATCTTCACGACTCTCATTGTGCATTAATTTTAATTCTTCAGCCATGTTTTTCACCTTCAATGTCTAGTTAAGCATTTACCATATGGTTCGCAGTTAAGCGAAGTCGCTCATATAAGTATTCACCAACACCGGCTGGAAATTGTGCGGCTTGGATTGCTATATACATATTTTCCAACCATGCGTCACGTTCATATGTTGTAATTTTAAATCTTAAGTGTCGCTTCTTAAGCATTGGATGTCCATGTTCAGCTGTGTATAAATTAGGACCACCCAGAAATTGCGTTAAGAATTGCTTTTGCTTTCGACTTGTTTCTTGAAAATCTCCAGGAAATAAGTGATTAATTCTGTCGTCTTGTTCTACGAGAGTATAAAAATGATCTATCATCTTGTATAGCGCTTCTTGACCTATAATGTCGTAAGGTGTTGATGTCATGTAATCACCTATTTCTTGTAATTATATATCTAATATAACATGAATTTTTACATTTAAAAGTATTTCGCCTTCCAGTACAACGCTTTAATATTTATATAATCATTGTGCTTTATAATCGAAGAACCGCTGTACTTTGTTCTTAGGTTTAACATAGTCAATTGCACATTCTTGAAGAAAATTTAGAAAAATTTGCTTGCCTTGTTCGTAATCATTAACCTCAAATTCAAGTTCATAGTCTTCAGTTCCCAAGTATTCACTATGGTCAAGAACAAGAAGTTGATGTTTAAAGTATACTTCCATGCGATGTGTTGTTAGGGAACCTAAAATGTTTAATTCATCATCAGTTATACCGAATTGCATCAATTGATGTTGAATATCTTCAGGAAATTGTTGTAATGTCAAAGTTTTACCAATTTCAGGTATAAGACTGGTGGAATGATTATATTCAGTTAATCCAACAGTTGCAGGTACTTTTAAAGTAAGTTCATAGCTGTCATCTTTGACACGGATGCGCAAAGCACTATGGTTAGCTTTCAGTTTAAAATCGCTAGTATCTATATAAAAATTTGTTTGTGAAAAAGGTATAACATTTTGAAAATACTTTTGACGGATATCATCATATTGTGAAGCAGTTAATAACTGTTTAAATTCAATTTCGTGATTTGTTGACATGGATTGACACTCCTTTAACACATGCTGTGATAATAACATTAATATTATGCAGTAATTCATCAAAAAGTTAAAGTAAACGTGTGCGCTGGGATATTATTAAACCACTGTGGTTTCTTTTGCAAGTACTAGTTTGAAACATGTGTTATGTATGAGATTTATGTTAAAATAGTAACGAAAATAAGGAGGAACAGGCATGCGTATTTATGTAAATGAAATTAAAGTTAAAGATGATGGCATTTATTGCTACTCAGATGACCCAACAGATGGTTTGGAAGAAGTAGGACAAATGCTTGTAGATAGTGATAATTATGGATTTGCTTACATATTAGATGATGGACAGTCCTATTCATACCTCATTTTTGTAGAAGAAACATGGTCAATGTTGCATGAAAATAGAGATAAAACCATTATTGTAAATGATGATTTGAAATTAGAACATTTTCAGGAAGAATTCGATTTTATACTAGATAATATCGTTGGCAATAATAATTATGGTAAGGAGTTTGTAGCAGCAGTAGAAAAAACTTTTGAACTAGAGTGAAGCGGAGTGAAGTAATATGAATCAATGGGATCAATTTTTAACACCTTATAAGCAAGCTGTAGATGAATTAAAAGTAAAACTTAAAGGATTACGTAAGCAATATGAAGTTGGAGAACATGCATCGCCCATTGAATTTGTCACCGGCCGTGTTAAGCCAATTACTAGTATAATCGATAAAGCGAATAAGAGAGGTATACCCTTTGATCGCTTGCAACAGGAAATGTATGATATCGCTGGATTAAGAATGATGTGTCAATTTGTAGATGACATTGATGTTGTCGTTAAGATGTTACGACAAAGACAGGATTTTAGAGTGATTGAAGAGCGTGACTATATTAATAATACAAAACAAAGTGGCTATCGTTCGTATCATGTAATTATCGAATATCCAATTGAGACATTAGATGGTCAGAAAAAGATTTTAGCTGAAATTCAAATTCGTACTTTAGCGATGAATTTCTGGGCTACGATCGAACACACATTACGTTATAAATATGATGGCGATTATCCAGATGAGATACAGCACCGATTAGAACGTGCTGCTGAAGCGGCTTATTTACTTGATGAAGAAATGTCTGAAATTAAAGAAGAAATACAAGAAGCACAAAAATATTATTCACAAAAACGAGCTAAAAAACATGATAATAATTAATGAGGTGTAAAGTAATGCGTTATACGATTCTATCCAAAGGTGACTCGAAGTCGAATGCATTAAAGCATAAAATGATTAGTCATATGAAGGACTTTCACATGACACAAAATGATGAGAATCCAGAAATAGTTATATCTGTTGGTGGAGATGGTACTTTACTTCAAGCATTTCATCAATACAGTCATATGCTTTCCCAAGTCGCTTTTGTAGGGGTGCACACTGGTCACTTAGGATTTTATGCTGATTGGTTACCTCATGAAGTGGAAAAATTAATTATAGAAATTAATAATTCTGAGTTTCAAGTCATTGAATACCCATTATTAGAAATGATTGTACGCTATAATGATAATGGTTATGAGACGCGTTACTTGGCATTGAATGAAGCAACGATGAAAACGGATAATGGCTCTACACTGGTTGTTGATGTTAATATTCGTGGTAAACATTTTGAACGCTTTAGAGGAGATGGTTTGTGTATCTCTACACCATCTGGGTCTACTGCTTATAATAAGGCGTTGGGAGGGGCATTAATTCATCCTTCCCTTGAAGCAATTCAAATTGCTGAAATTGCCTCAATCAATAATAGAGTATTCCGTACGGTCGGTTCACCACTTGTCTTGCCTAAGCACCATACATGTTATATCACACCTGTAAACCATGATACAATTCGTACAACCATTGATCATGTCAGCATTAAACATAAAAATGTCAGCGGTATTCAATATAGAGTTGCCAATGAAAAAGTAAGGTTTGCTCGTTTTAGACCTTTCCCATTTTGGAAACGTGTCCATGATTCCTTTATTGAAAGTGATGACGAACGATGAGATTCACTTATGCAATCAAATCACCTGATGTACTAAAGTCATTTTTACAACAACAAGGTTTTTCCAAGAAAACGACAAGCGCCATTAAACAAAATGGCGCTTTACTTGTTAATCATGAGCCGGTCACAGTGCGTTATCAATTGCAACCGGGAGATAAGCTCACGATTATTTTGCCTACTGAAATTCCAAGTGCTAATTTACAAGCCTTTCACCATCCACTTGATATTGTTTACGAAGATGATTATCTATTAATCGTATGTAAACCGAGTTTACAAAATTGTGCACCATCGAGGGAGCATCCACATGAAAGTTTAATTGAACAAGTGCTAGCTTATTGTCACGAGAATGATAATGATTTTACACCACATATTGTGACAAGACTGGATCGTAATACCACAGGTTTAGTGTTATTAGCTAAACATGGTCACATTCATCATCTCTTGTCACATATCAAAATAAACAAGCGTTATATAGCACTGTGTCATGGCGCAACTCAGCCAGAAGGAATTATAGAAGCGCCTATAGCCCGTGCAAATGATAGTATTATTATGCGGCAAGTTTCATCCACTGGTAAGTATGCTAAATCAACTTATCGAACGCTTAATAGCAAACAAAACGTTAGTTTATGTGAAGTTACATTACATACAGGACGCACACATCAAATCCGTGTACATTTTCAATACATTGGACATCCTTTGATAGGAGATGCGTTATATGGTGGAAATCATGGTATGATTCACAACCATTGTTTGCAATGTACGGCATTACAATTTAAGCATCCTATTTTGCATCAAACGATATCAATAACTATTGATTATAAACAACTAATATGCCTGTATAACATGCTATAATAAACCAGTAATGGAGGTGTTCCAATTGTCTATGGAGATAGAGAAAGCGGACAATAATCAACATGCGGTATATAACCAATCACTACTAGATGAATTATTAAATAACAATGATATTGATGATTTTAGAAAAGAATTTCTCGCAATGCATTCATATGAGCAAAGCGAGTATTTTGAGGATAGCGATAATGTTATTAGACATAAAATATTTCAATTGTTATCACCTCAAGAAGTTGCTGGATTTTTCGATCAATTAGAAATAGATGATGAGGATTATGAGCAATTATTCGACACAATGAATGCACAATATGCAAGTAAAGTTTTAGAAGAAATGTCCTACGATAACGCGGTAGATATATTAAATGAGTTATCAAAACCCAAAGTAGCAAGTTTGCTGACATTGATGAATAAAGACGATGCCAATGAGATTAAGGCATTACTGCATTATGAAGAAGATACAGCTGGCGGGATTATGACGACGGAATATATATCATTAGAGGCTGAAACACCAGTTAAAGAAGCATTGATGCTTGTCAAATCACAAGCTCCTGATGCAGAGACCATCTATGTTATTTTCGCAACGAATGTAGAAGGACAATTGGTTGGTGTTCTATCATTACGTGACTTAATTGTTTCTGAAAATGATGCTTATATAGAGGACATTATGAGTGAGCGTGTAATTAGTGTGAACGTTGCAGACGACCAAGAGCATGTTGCACAAAAAATGAGAGACTATGATTTTATTGCGTTACCAGTTGTTGATTATCAGGACCATCTGCTTGGGATCATAACTATTGACGATATTTTAGATGTTATGGATGAAGAAGCTAGTGAAGACTATTCTCGCTTGGCCGGTGTTTCTGACATTGATTCAACGAATGATTCAATTGTAAAAACAGCAGCAAAACGTTTACCTTGGCTCATTATTTTAACATTTTTAGGTATGATAACAGCTACCATTTTAGGCAATTTTGAAGATACTTTATCTAAAGTTGCTTTATTAGCAGCATTTATTCCAATTATCAGTGGGATGTCAGGAAATTCAGGCACTCAATCACTAGCCGTTTCAGTTCGGAATATTTCGACAGGAGAGATTGATGAACAAAGTAAGTTTAGAGTTGCATTACGTGAAGCGGGGAGTGGCATGTTATCTGGTTCGGTTTGCGCCATCATCTTATTTCTAATTATCGTTGTTGTTTTCAAACAGCCGTTTTTAGCTTTAATTGTTGCAGCAAGTTTAACTATAGCTATGACGGTTGGTACTTTAGTAGGTTCCATGATTCCATTATTAATGAATAAAATAAACATCGATCCTGCAGTAGCAAGCGGTCCGTTTATTACTACAATTAATGACATTGTTAGTATGTTAATTTATTTCGGATTAGCAACATCATTTATGTCATATTTAACTTAGGGGGGCGCATATGGAGTTTTTCTCACTTGTAATTGTTGTCGTAGCGGCATTTTTTACGCCGATATTAGTAAATCGTTTAAATATTAGTTTTTTACCTGTTGTTGTAGCAGAAATTTTAATGGGAGTGATTATTGGGAATTCTTTTCTAAATTTAGTTGAAAAGGATAGCATGCTCAATATTTTATCAACGCTTGGCTTTATCTTTTTAATGTTTTTAAGTGGTCTTGAGATTGATTTTTCAGCCTTTAAAAAAGACACACGCAATCGTCAGGGGCAAAGTCAAGAGGATAAAAATGTGCCTAGCCATTTAAATATGGCGTTAACTGTTTTTATCTTTATTATGATTATTTCTATTGTTTTAGCTTATGCTTTTAAATGGCTAGGTTTAGTTGATGATGTGCTATTGATGATCATTATTATTTCGACAATTTCTTTAGGTGTTGTCGTGCCAACGCTAAAGGAAATGAATATTATGCGCACGACGATTGGACAGTTTATTTTATTAGTAGCAGTATTAGCAGACTTGTTTACTATGGTGTTATTGACAGTATACGGTGCATTAAATGGTCAAGGTGGCGGTTCGATATGGTTATCAGCGATTTTAGTTGTTTTTACCGCTATTTTTTATATTATTGGTATTCTGTTCAAACATATGTCCTTTTTACAAAAATTAATGTCAGGTACAACACAAATTGGAATCCGTGCGATTTTTGCATTAATTATTTTATTAGTAGCATTGGCTGAAGGCGTGGGTGCTGAATACATTTTAGGTGCGTTTTTAGCTGGTGTCGTAGTTTCATTACTTAAACCCGATGAGGAGCTTGTGCAAAAATTAGATTCATTTGGTTATGGCTTTTTTATACCGATATTTTTTATTATGGTTGGTGTAGATTTAGACATACCATCACTTATTAAGGAACCCGCTTTATTGATTATTATACCGGTATTGATAGGTGCATTTTTAATATCAAAACTCTTACCAGTATTATTTATTCGACGATGGTTTGATACGAAAACAACCATTGCGTCAGCATTTTTACTCACTTCAACATTGTCATTAGTTATTGCGGCGGCGAAGATAGCAGAACAGCTAAAAACGATATCGTCAGAGACATCTGGTATTTTAATCCTCAGTGCCGTGATTACTTGTGTCTTTGTACCTGTTGTTTTTAAAAAATTATTCCCAATTCCAGATGAAGTTAATCGACGTATTGAAGTGGCGCTCATTGGGAAAAATCAACTAACCATACCAATTGCACAAAATCTAACATCACAGCTTTACAATGTGTCTTTATATTTTAGAAAAGATTTAAGTGATCATCGTCATTTGGCTGATAGTATTACTGTACTAGAAATCAATGATTATGACGAGGCGATATTAACTCGATTAGGTTTATTTGATAATGATATTGTCGTATGTGCAACCAATGATGATGATATCAATCGTCGTGTTGCGATGATGGCAGAAGAACACGGTGTTAATCGAGTGATTTGTCGTTTAGAGACAATGACTGATGACGTGGGAATGAAAAATTCTGGCATAGAAATATTCAGCAACTTTTTAAGCAATAAAATTTTTCTTAAAGGACTTATTGAAACACCAAATATGCTTAATTTACTAAGCAATGTGGAAACATCTTTATATGAAATTGAGATGTTAAATCATAAATATGAAAATCTAGAATTGCGTAATTTCCCATTTGGTGGCGATGTTATCTTTGTTCGCATAATTAGAAATAATGAGTCTATCGTGCCACATGGTGATACACAGTTGCGTTATAAAGATCGTTTAATTGTAACAGGGTCTAAGGAATATGTAGATGAACTTAAAGGCGAGTTAGAATTCTATTATTAAGGGAGTGAAAATGTTACTCAATGTGAATTTGTAGTCCCGGCCCGGCAAGGTGGACTAGGATTGAAAAAACGTGGTATCAGTGTATTTTCAATCCAGCCAACTACTGCCAATATTTAGTTTTAGCTTAAAACATAAAGATGTCTCAGGCTCAGGAACATACATGTTACACCACAAGTACCGAGGGCATTAAAACACTTTATTAGACACTAGAAATAGTGTTAAAATGTTGTATGATGCATAGAAGAGAGAGTTATGTATATAAAAAACGAAACAAGGAGATAGTTTAAATGTTAAATCTTGAAAATAAAACGTTTGTCATTATGGGTATTGCAAATAAACGCAGTATTGGGTTTGGCGTAGCTAAAGTATTAGATAAGTTAGGCGCAAAGTTGGTATTTACATACCGTAAAGAACGCAGCCGTAAAGAATTAGAAAAATTATTGGAACAATTAAATCAAAATGATCCAAAATTGTATCAAATTGATGTGCAAAAAGACGAAGATGTTATTAATGGTTTTGCTAAAATTGGTGAAGAAGTAGGCAATATTGATGGCGTTTATCATTCAATTGCCTTTGCAAATATCGAAGATTTACGTGGTCGCTTCTCTGAAACATCACGTGAAGGTTTCTTATTAGCTCAAGATATCAGTTCATATTCATTAACACTTGTAGCGCATGAAGCTAAAAAAATTATGCCTCATGGCGGTAGTATTGTGGCAACAACATATCTTGGTGGCGAATTTGCCGTTCAAAATTATAATGTGATGGGTGTAGCTAAAGCAAGTTTAGAAGCGAATGTTAAGTATTTAGCGCTAGACCTTGGACAAGATAACATCCGTGTAAATGCGATTTCTGCTGGCCCAATTCGCACACTTAGTGCTAAAGGCGTAGGTGGTTTCAATACAATTTTGAAAGAGATTGAGGAACGCGCACCTTTACGTCGTAATGTAGATCAAGAAGAAGTCGGTAAGACAGCAGCATATTTACTTAGTGACTTATCTAGTGGTGTGACAGGTGAAAATATTCATGTGGATAGTGGATTCCACGCGATTAAATAATGATATTTTATTGAACACCGTTTGCATACCATAAATATATGGTAAGACACGGGCCCCAACAAAAAGAATTTCGATAAGAAATTCCACAAGCACAGGAAGTTGGGGTGGGCCTCAACAAAGAGATGTTTGAAATGAAAGCCAACAAACAAAGCGAGTTGGGGTAGCAAAAGAAAGCTGTTTCCTAAGAAAGCAAACCAACAATACAAAATGATTTAAATAAGCCAGTAAATGAGTTTAAATACAACCCATTTACTGGCTATTTTTCTAGGAATGATGGTCCAGTTTCTTCTTTAGTTTGAATACATTACACTGCTCTTATTAATCTTTAACGTCACTATTGGCTTTATCCATAATACGAGTGCGGTACTTAAAGATGTTGCTCGCGACTGTTTTCAACACTGCGTATAATGGAACTGCGATAAGTATGAGTGTAAATCCACCTAAATCGCCAGCTGCTAAAATAACGACGATAATTGTTAACGGGTGAATGCTTAACGATTTACCCATTACATTTGGTGTAATGACATTACCTTCAAGTTGTTGTGCAATTAATGTGACTATACAAACCCAGATAAATGTTGTAGGGCTATCGATAATTCCTAAAATGCCAGCTGGTGCGAATGATAACCATGGGCCTAAGAAAGGAATTAAGTTAGCAACACCAGCAAATAATACGAGTAAAGGTGTGTATGGTAATCCGATAATTGTATAACCGATATATAAGATGATTCCTAGGATAACACTAACGGTAACCTGTCCTTGGATATATGATTTTAATGTAAAGTTTAAATCCTGTAATAAACCTACAGCAAAAACTTTACGCTCTCCTTTGAAAAATTTAGCCACAGCTGGAATAAACTTTTCATGATCTTTTAACATATAAATTAAGAAGAACGGTACCATAACCAACAAGAAGATAGTAGAAATAAATGAAGTAATATAACTTAAAGAGTTGGCTAATACATCAGATACGCCATCTCCTAAAGACTTCACAGTATTATTAATACGAGTAGTCACATCACTAGGTAATTTATCCATTTGTTTTAGTGAGAAATTAATAATTCTTTCAACGTCATTTTGAATAGTTGGAATAGCATGAATTAAGCTATTAACATTTGAAATGATGATAGGTGCGATAAATGCAACAACAACTGCAACAATTGCAATCAAAGCAATAAAAATTGTCGTAATACTTGCCCATCTAGGAAAGCCAAATTTTTCCAATAATGTTTGAAATGGTAAACAAATATAAAATAGAAAACCACTTAGTATAAATGGAAGAAACACTGAACCAATGATGGTAGCAATTGGTGTGAATACGCTATGTACCTCCATAATTAATTTTATCAGTAAGAACAGAATTAATAATGCGACACCCGTTCTAAACCACACTTTATTAAGCATATGCTTAAGTCCTCCTAAATTTCATCATTCAATATATTTAAGTATATATCAAAACTTGTAACGACAAAAGTTATTTTAAATATAAACACAAATAAACAATTCAAGTTGAAGTCAAGATATTTTTTAAATGAACGTATCATTACTGTATTTTTCAAATCTTATTTTAAAAGTGAAAATCTCTTGTTACAATATGAATACGATAACTAGGGGGCCAGTCCAAATGTTAGATTTTAAGCCAGGTAAAATTAATAAACATATTTTACATAGTGATATATTACAAAGAGATATTACGTTATCTATATATTTACCCGAAACATATACTAATTTATCAAAATACCAAGTAATCATTTGCTTTGATGGGCTCGATTTTCTTAGATTTGGTCGTATTCAAAGAGACTATGAACGCTTAAGACAAAATGAACAAATCCATCCAGCCATAATCGTAGGATTTAACTATGAAGATGTAGATAAGCGACGTGCTGAGTTTCATCCACAAGGTCAACGCAGTTCACAGACGATTCAAGCTGTAGGTAAAGAGGTGTTACCGTTTATAGATCAAACATTCCCAACATATAAAGTGGGTAACGCGCGATTATTAATAGGAGATAGCTTAGCCGGAAGTATTGCATTAATGATTGGGCTTACTTATCCGACAATATTTAGTCAAGTTGCCATGTTAAGTCCGATGTATGATGACTCAATTAGAGCACGCTTTGAAGCATGTCAACAACGTGATCAGTTGACGTTATGGCAAGCAATTGGATTGGAAGAGGAAGATTTCAAGTTACCAACGACAGGAGCGCCAGCCAATTTTCTAACACCAAATCGAGAATTGTCGGCACTAATAAAGCGTTATGGTATGTCACACGAATATGTGGAATTTGATGGCGGACATAATTGGAAATCCTGGAAACCAATGTTAGAGGATATTTTGAAATATTTCTTAAAGGTCGAAGAATAAGAAGATTTATGATATGCATAGATTGCCAATGGGTCGTATCACAGGCAACACGATTGTTGATCAAAAAGCAGTTTGTTACAAGAAAGGTAGCGGGACTACGAAATCATTATGAATTCTGCCTCGCTCCGCGGCAAGAGTGACTAAGGTGGAAAAGCCTGATATAAGTATATTTTTAATACAGTCTATTCATATATAGTTTAGAGCTTAAAACGTAATTATGTTTTAAGCTCTAAATAGCTAGATTCATGCCAATAAAAATAATTCATATAATGAAATAATTTTTATTGTGCATTTAAGCTTATTTTTAAAGTTTTATAAAGCTTGTGCCGTCGGACGGATGATGATTTCATTAATTGAAGTTTCCACAGGTGTATCAATTGCAAATTGAATCGTACGTGCAACTTGTTCAGGTGGAATAGCTAGATTTGAGTAGAAGTCTTTAAGATTGTCTTTAATTTCTTGATCACTACCCTGTTGTGGTAATTCAGTTTGTACAGCTCCAGGTGAAATAACAGTTACACGTATATTTGATTGTACGCTTGCTTCCTCTTGTCGTAATGCTTCACTTGCTGCCCATACACCAAACTTAGTAGCTGAATATACACCTGTTGTTGCGCCAGATTGGTGTGCAGATAATGAAGCAATATTGATAATATGACCTGATTGTTGCTTACGCATAGTAGGTAAGGCAGCATCTATACCATATAAAGTTCCTTTTAAGTTAACATCAATCATTTAATCCCATTCTTCAACCATACCTTTTGAAAATTCAGACAATGGCATTAGTCCTGCATTATTAATCCATACATCAATTTTTTTATAGTTTTCTAATGTCACTTGAGCTACCTTTTTACTTTCTTCTAGTTTTGATACATCTGCAGTAACATAGATGGCTTGACCACCATCATTTCTAATATCATTAACTAATTGAACCAAACGTTCCTTACGTCGCGCAGCAATTACTAAAATATTACCAGCTTTAGCTAACATTTTGGCAGTTGCTTCTCCTATACCACTACTTGCTCCTGTGATTACAATTACTTTTGACATATGTTAATCGTCTCCTTTTTCATCTTTCCTTAGGGCTACATAAGCCTCATAGCGTGCTTTTTCTGTATAACCATTTTTTTGTAGTTCTGCTAAATGTTGATGGATTTGTATCTTTTTGACTAGATATTCACGAGTAGATATAAGTTCATTAATTTGTGTATCCAATTTAGTTAAAGTGTTATTCAAAAGTTGAGTTGATAATTGATGATTGTGAAATTCTTTCATAATTTGTTTGATATCTTGTAATGACATACCAACATTTCGATAATGTGCAATCGCCATAAGCGTATCCATAGTTATTTCATTAAAAATACGAATACCTTGCTTATTTCTAGGTATATTAATTAAACCTTCTTTTTCGTAAAAACGTATAGTGTGTGGTGAAAGTCCAGTCTCATTAGATACTTCTTTGATTGTCTTCATTGAATCTCCTTTCCAACATATCTTAACCATAAACCATTAGAGTAACTCTAAGTCAAGCTTTAAGTATAATGAAATTATAAAGGTGGTAGAGGGACTACGAAATCATTATGAATTCTGCCTCGCTCAGCGGCAAGAGTGACTAAGGTGAAAAAGCTTGATATAATCGTATTTTTAATACAGTTAACTACTGCCAATACAGAGATCAAAGCTCAAAATATAATTATGTCCCAGACTTAATAATATTATTAGTCAAAAATAATTAATTATTTATTTTTAAGTAACGGTTTTCATGTGATTTTGATATAATAGAGCTATGTAAAACAAAGGAGGGGTAACAATGATTTTAGGATTAGCATTGATTCCATCAAAATCATTTCAAGATGAGGTGAACGCATACCGTAAACGTTATGATACTCATTACGCTCAAATTAAACCTCATATCACAATCAAGGCGCAATTTCATATTAATGAAACGGAATTAGATTCAGTTAAACAAGATATTAAAGCTAGAATTAGTGATATTGCACCTATTGATGTACATGTGACAAAAGCATCAAGTTTTAAGCCAACTAATAATGTTATCTACTTTAAAGTTGCGAAAACAGATGAATTAGAAAAATTATTTAAACAATTTAATACAGATGCTTTTTATGGTATAGCTGAACATGCATTTGTCCCACACTTTACTATCGCTCAAGGTTTATCAAGCCAAGAGTTTGAAGATATTTATGGACAAGTTAAATTAGCAGGGGTAGACCATAAAGAAGTTATTGAAGAATTATCACTCTTAGAATATGACAATCAAGAAGATAAGTGGAATGTTATTGATACATTTCAATTTTAAACAATATGAATAAAAGATACTGTATGATGCACAGTCTAGTCATCATACAGTATCTTTTTTTAATGCGTATGTTTATTTGATTTAACGAAAAACGTGCCATAGAAAAATGCTAGAAATAGGAATACTATAGCTGAAAAGTAAAATGCATTATTCAAACTGTTTGTGAATTGAGTGATAAGACCGCCAAATAGTGGACCTATCATCGAACCAAAACCTTGCACACTATTAAAAACGCCCCATGTTTCTTCTTGCTCTTCGGGATTAATTTGTCCTGCCATAAACGTATTCCAAGCAGGGAGTAATAAACCATACATAAGGCCAATAAATAACGCAATTAACCACACAATCATGATGTTTGTGACTAATGACAGCCAGAAAATAAATGCTGTGTATAGTACAAAGCCAAAAATGATAATGCTATACATAAAGTTACGGCTATTATTGTCAATCATTTTAGATAAGAACAGCATAGAAAAGGCACAGGCCAATCCACCAATTACAATAGCAACGGTATATTCTATGGTTGTTACTTTGACAACTTTTGTCGCATACGTCGGTAAAATAGGAACGAGTGCTGAAACTGCTGCACCTTGGAGTAAAATACCAGGAAACAACACAAGATGTCGTTTCATAACGTTAATAATTTGACCGATTTGTTCTTTAACTGGCTTAGTATTGTAATTAGTTAATTGAATATTAACAAAGTAATACATAACCCAAGCAACAATGACAACTAAAGACATCATAAAGGCAAAGCGAGTAGGGTGCAATTTAACAAGCACATTCATAAACGCCCAACCAACGAGCAACCCAGAGAGCCATGCAAAATAAACATAACCCATTTGTTTGCCACGTTTATTTTCCTCTACACTTGATAACATGATAACCCAGATTGGGCTAACAGCGATACCGAGCATAATCGCTGATAAGATAATGATAATAGGGTTTGCTGGAACCCAAATCACTAAAAATAAACTAATAAAAGCGAGGAAAAAGCCTGCTGTTAGCACAAGCTTTGCTCCCCATTTTTTTAGTAGAAAACCTATAACGAAATTGGTAGATGCATCTGCAATAAAATGTATGGATAAAGCTGCAGATGTTACAGCCACGGAAATCGATGTGACAGTTGGCAAATAGTTAATATAACTAAGTGTATACATACCACGTGCGAATTCCATTAAAAATAAAATAATTAGCATGATGACAAAGCTTTTCTTACTATTTGTATGACTATTTGACAAAGAATCTTGCATACAATGGAACCCTTCCGTAAACTTCTTGATATTGTGATGAGTGATTGATTAAAGATAATAAATCAGTACATAATTTATATGTAGAATAATCTACTTTTGTTTTTTTCATGCGTTGTGACATTGCTTGTAAAGCTTGTACATCATGCGTTAATTCAGATACACAGTTAATTGCATCTTCAGGTGTATCTGCAATTCTACCAAAACCTTTGTTTTCAAAATAACGCGCATTTTCTAACTCTTGTCCAGGTGCAGGGTTTAAAAAGACCATAGGAAGCGTTCTTGTTAGCGCTTCGGATATTGTGATGCCGCCTGGTTTTGTAATCATAAGTTGACTTGATGCCATCCATTCATTCATATTTTTAGTAAATCCTAGAATTAATACATTTTCTTGTTCTTTGAATTCAAAGGCTAATGATTGTTTTAAACCTTTGTTTTTGCCGCAAATCATCACAATTTGTGCGTGCGGACTCTTATCTAATATAGCTTTAATCAATTGGTCGAAACCTTTAGACACTCCGAATGCCCCTGCAGACATTAAAATCGTTGGTTTTTCTGGGTCTAATTTATGCTTTCTTAACCAAGCATCTTTATCAATCGGAGCTTCGAATTTATCTGATATTGGAATGCCTGTAACCTTAATATGAGATGCTGGGATGCCTACACTCATAAAATCAGCTTTGGTATCTTCAGTAGCTACATAATAACGCTGTGAATGCGGTGTAATCCAGTTTTTTTGCATACGATAATCTGTCATTACAGTTGCGATAGGTATGTTCATATTAAACTGTTCCGTTAAAACAGACATGACTGGTGTTGGAAAAGTCAAGAGGATCAAGTCAGGCTTTTCTTTCAACAGCAAGTTTATTAATTTATTTAAGCCATAATATTTGTAAAAACATTTATCTATCTCTTCAGGGCGACTATAGTAAAAGTTTTTGTACATATTGCGAAAATATTTAAAGCTATTGATATACCACTTTTTACAGATAGAAGTCAAAATTGGATGAGCTTCCATAAATAAGTCATGTTCAATAACACTGAGATGATCCAAATTCATTTCATTGAATTGGTTAACGATACTTTCTGTTACTTGTAAGTGTCCGTTACCAAAGGACCCAGTAATAATCAATATCTTTTTAGTTTGAGTAACCATAAATAGCCACCCTCCGTTAGTTTCAGTTTCAATTATATCTAAGCATTATAACACATTCATTCATCTTTGATAGTCGTCGTTGTCTTAATGTTACTAATCACTTAATAGTACTTTATTAATATAAAAATGTTAAATAATTAAGTCCTTACTATATTAATTGACTATATCTTTGTATATTACCATGGTAGCACGATTTTAATGAAATGTATTGTCATAATACAATTTATAGTAAATTTTTAAAATTTTTACCCTAAATTAATAAAGTTAAGCCCTAATTAATTTTTTGACTAATTAAATAGGATGTAAATGTTTTGATTGAAAAAGATAAGAATAAATTTATCATCATCTTTAAAACGTGTATAATGAAAGTATTGTAAAAAAAGTATTGTAAAAAAGGAGCGATACGTTTTGAATGCGAGCACATTATTTGAAAAAATTAGAGTAAAACAAGTAATTGGAACTTTAGATAGACACGTAACGGATATTACAACGGATTCACGTACAGCTAAATCAGGAAGTATTTTTGTAGCATCAAAAGGTTATACGGTAGACAGTCACAAATTTTGTCAAGATGTCATTAACCAAGGATGTCAAATTATTGTTGTGAAAAGTAAGCAAGAAGTCGAAGGCGATGTAACTCAAATTATTGTTAGTGAGACACTCAGAGTGGCAAGTTTGTTAGCGCATACCTTATTTGATTTTCCGAGCCATCAATTAACGACGTATGGTGTTACTGGAACAAATGGTAAAACTTCAATTGCTACCATGATTCATTTGATTTATCGTAAGTTACATAAAAATAGTGCTTATTTAGGAACAAATGGTTTCCAAATTAATGAGCAAAAGACAAAAGGTGCGAATACTACGCCTGAGACAGTGTCATTAACTAAAAAGATTAAAGAAGCCGTGGATGCTGGTGCAGAAGCGATGACAATGGAAGTGTCAAGTCATGGTTTAGCTTTAGGTCGACTTAGAGGTGTTGAATTTGATGTTGCTATATTTTCAAATTTAACACAAGATCACTTAGATTTTCATGGCACTATGGAAGCATATGGACATGCTAAATCATTACTCTTTAGTCAATTAGGAGAAGATTTATCTAAAGAAAAGTACGTAGTTTTAAACAACGATGATGCTTTTTCTGAATATTTAGCGTCAGTAACCCCATACGAAATTTTTACATACGGTATTGATAACGATGCGCAATTTAAAGCAATTCATATTAATGAATCATTACAAGGAGTAACATTTGAACTTGACACACCATTTGGTAACTATAATGTACAATCACCATATGTTGGTAAATTCAATATTTCAAACTTAATGGCAGCAATGATTGCTGTGTGGAGTAAAGGAATACCTTTTGAAACTATTGTCGAAGCAGTGAAAACGCTTGAACCGGTCGAAGGACGACTTGAAGTACTTGATCCGAATTTACCTATAGATTTGATTATTGATTACGCACATACAGCAGATGGAATGAACAAATTAATAGATGCTGTTAAACCATTCGTAAAACGAAAACTGATTTTCTTAGTAGGTATGGCGGGTGAACGTGATTTAACTAAAACGCCAGAAATGGGAACAGTAGCTTGTCGAGCAGATTATGTTATCTTTACACCAGATAACCCAGCTAATGATGATCCTAAAATGCTAACTTCAGAATTAGCTAAAGGGGCCACGCACGATAACTATGTTGAATTTGAAGATCGCGCAGAAGGCATTAGACATGCAATTGAAGTTGCCGAACCGGGGGATACAGTTGTATTAGCATCTAAAGGAAGAGAACCTTATCAAATTATGCCAGGACATGTTAAAGTTCCGCATAGGGATGATTTGATAGGCTTAGAAGCTGCCTATAAGAAATTTGGCGGTGGCCCCGTTGATCGTTAAACAACTGATTATTCATCATGAAACGGTTAATGTTTATCTATATAAGAATAAAGAAACAAATCATTTGTTGATAGCTATTCCAGATGTTTTCTGGTCTTTCGAAATATCTTTAGCTACACATATAAATAAAATTAACGATGAATTAATGATGCAATTATTTACTTTTAATAATGAACAAGATGCAAGTACAATTGCTTCTAAATTAACTGGTTGGATTGCGGATAATTTAAAAGGAGATTTATAAATGAGTTTAAAAGATGAAGTAGAGTCAAGAAAGACGTTTGCCATCATTTCTCACCCAGATGCTGGTAAAACAACGTTAACAGAAAAACTATTATACTTTAGCGGTGCGATTCGTGAAGCAGGTACTGTTAAAGGTAAAAAGAGTGGTAAATTTGCTACAAGTGACTGGATGAAAGTTGAGCAAGAACGTGGTATTTCAGTTACAAGTTCAGTTATGCAATTTGATTACGATAATTATAAAATCAATATTCTTGATACACCAGGGCATGAAGACTTTTCAGAAGATACGTATCGTACTTTAATGGCTGTTGATAGTGCTGTCATGGTTATCGACTGTGCTAAAGGAATCGAACCACAGACATTGAAGTTATTTAAAGTTTGTAAAATGAGAGGTATTCCGATTTTTACATTTATCAATAAGTTAGATAGAGTTGGTAAAGAACCATTTGAATTATTAGATGAAATTGAAGAAACATTGAATATTGATACATATCCAATGAATTGGCCTATCGGTATGGGACAAAACTTCTTTGGCATTATTGATCGCAAAACAAAAACCATTGAGCCATTTAGAGATGAAGAAAATATATTACATCTAAACGATGATTTTGAACTGCAAGAAGCGCATGCAATCCAGAATGATAGTGCATTTAGCCAAGCAATTGAAGAAATGATGCTCGTTGATGAAGCTGGAGAGCAATTTGATGATGAGGCCTTATTAAGTGGCGATTTAACACCTGTATTCTTTGGGTCAGCATTAGCAAATTTTGGAGTGCAAAATTTCTTAAATGCTTATGTTGATTTTGCGCCAATGCCTCATGCAAGACAAACAAAAGAAGATATAGAAGTAAGTCCATTTGATGCTGATTTTTCAGGATTTATATTTAAAATTCAAGCCAATATGGATCCAAAACATAGAGATAGAATTGCCTTTATGCGTGTAGTAAGTGGTGCATTTGAGCGAGGTATGGATGTAACGTTACAGCGTACACTTAAAAAGCAAAAAATCACACGTTCTACTTCATTTATGGCAGACGATAAAGAGACGGTCAATCATGCAGTTGCTGGTGATATTATAGGTTTATATGATACGGGGAACTATCAAATTGGTGATACACTGGTTGGCGGTAAACAAAAATATAGTTTTCAAGATTTACCCCAATTTACCCCGGAAATATTTATGAAAGTATCTGCCAAAAACGTTATGAAACAAAAGCATTTTCATAAAGGTATAGAACAATTAGTACAAGAAGGTGCAATTCAATACTATAAAACATTACACACCAATCAAATTATTCTAGGTGCAGTAGGCCAGTTGCAATTTGAAGTATTTGAACACCGCATGAAGAACGAATATAACGTCGATGTTATCATGGAACCTGTAGGTAGAAAAATTGCTAGATGGATTGAAAACGAAGATGATATTAAAGATAAGATGAATACATCACGTTCTATTCTAGTTAAAGATAGATATGACCAACTTGTATTCCTTTTTGAAAATGAGTTTGCAACACGTTGGTTTGAGGAGAAATTCCCAGAAATAAAACTTTATAGCTTGTTGTAATTATATGAATCTTCAAGTTACTTATAAATTAGCCACACAATTTGTAGGCAATATATTGTACTAAGTTATCAATATATGTATAATATTGGTAACAAATGAATACCTATGACTGATGTCAGAGGGGAGTAACTTGAGATGTGGACAGGCACTTCGCTGCATTTATTAATAAAATGTCTGCATTAACACTTTATCGTCACTACGAAGGATGACTTCCGGTAAAGTGAGCGTCATCGCTTAGTGAGACCTTTGCTAATAATTTAGCATGGGTCTCTTTATTTGTATATCATGAACAAAGGAGTTGTCCGCTTTGGATCCAAGCTTAATTTTGCCTTATTTATGGGTTATACTCGTTCTTGTATTTTTGGAAGGATTACTTGCCGCAGATAATGCGGTCGTAATGGCGGTAATGGTAAGACATTTACCACCAGAACAAAGAAAGAAAGCCTTGTTTTATGGATTATTAGGTGCTTTTATATTTAGATTTATTGCATTATTCTTAATTAGTATTATTGCTAACTTTTGGTTTATACAAGCAGCAGGGGCTGTTTACTTAATTTTTATGTCTATTAAAAATTTATGGAATTTCTTCCATAGTAAAGATGAACCTCAACCTGAAGGTGATGATCATCATTATGATGAACACGGGGTTGAAAAGAAATTAAGTCCATTACAATTCTGGGGCACTGTATTAAAAGTTGAATTTGCAGATATCGCATTTGCAATTGATTCTATGTTAGCCGCAATGGCAATAGCTGTAACATTACCAAAAGTTGGAATTCATTTTGGTGGTATGGATTTAGGTCAATTTTCGGTGATGTTTATTGGCGGCATGATTGGTGTTATTCTAATGCGTTTTGCAGCAACATGGTTTGTAGAGCTACTTAACAAATATCCTGGCTTAGAAGGTGCAGCATTTGCTATTGTAGGTTGGGTAGGTATCAAGTTAGTTGTGATTGTTTTAGCACATAAAGACATTGCCGTGTTACCAGAAGATTTCCCACATTCAACTTTATGGCAAACTATATTTTGGGTAGTAATGATAGGTTTGGTTTTGGTAGGTTGGTTAACATCTGTACACAATAATAAAAAACGTGAACAACAATAAAGATAGATAACTTTGTCCATGGAGCATTCATGGGCAGAGTTTTTTTATAACTATAACAAATTGCAGATTTTAGTTAGACATATTAAGATTTAAAATATAGAAGTATATAGTAAAATGCTATAAATGTTCGTTATCATCAAGCAATTATACATTGATTGTGTCATAATAATAGAGTAATAAAAGTAAGGAGTTGTCATCTTTGGATAAGGGTAAAAAACAAGTGATACCTAGAAGTCAGTATCGAAGAAAAAGACGCGAATTTTTCCATAATGAAGAAAGAGAAGCACGAATTCAACAAGAGCAACAAGAAAAATTAAAACAAGCAAAAAAAGAAGCGCAGCAATCTAAAGTTAATGAAGAGCGTGTTAAAGATAATTTAAGAAAAGCACGTATTGAGAAATTAACGCAAGAAGAAATCCATCAACAACACAGTCAAGATATAAAAGAAAATACCCCAGACACTAGTATTCAAGATAATAATCATATAAAACAACAAATTGGAAAAGAAACAAATAGTATTGATGATGAGAAAAATACAGTAGAACATCACGCTAAAAAAACTGACGAAAAAATAAAGCAACAGAATGCGATTGACCGTGCAGATAATTATCAAAATGATGAACCTATTCAACAGAAAACATCAGAAACAAAAGAAAAGCCAAAAGAGACAGAATTACAAAATGATAGTAAAGATAATAAAGAGCAGCAACGAGATACATTAGAGAAACAGGAATCAAGACCTAAGAAAACGAATAAAAAACGTAATAGTAAATTCAATCAGTTAACAACAAAAAAAGCCAATCAAGAAGAACCACCTTTATACACACACCAGCAAATAAAGAAAGAAAATACACAACGTAAAAACGATACAGAGACAGTAAATTCAAAGGATGAACAAAAGCAACAAGCAGCAAATATAACAAGCGCTAAAAAGAACCATAAGCAAACACATCAAGAAAAGCCTAAAAAAACACAAACAGAACCCAATAAGGCAACTAAAGAGAATAAACAAGATAATATTAATAATGCACAGATTTTAGAAAGCATCACTAAATTCTTTAAAAAACATTGGGTTAAAGTTGTTATTGTTGTTGCAGTAATTATATTAATTTTATTATTAAGTGCAATATTTAGAAATGTAAATAACACTGGAACAAATCAAAGTGGTTTACTCAACTCTGGAAATCATGATAAGAAATATACAGCTACTATGAAAAGTGCCAATAGCGCAGTTAAATCAGTAGTTACGGTGGAAAGTGAATCACCTAAAAACAGCACCTTACCCAAAGATACTAAAGACTCAGAAAGTGAAATTGGTTCAGGTGTCGTCTACAAAAAAGTGGACGGCGCCATTTATATTATGACCAATGCACATGTAGTAGGAAATGAAAAAAAACAAAAACTTACATATGGCAATAACCAAACAATTCAAGGAAAAGTTGTAGGAAAAGATAAATGGTCTGATATTGCTGTTATCAAAGCTGAAGCACCTAAAGACGATGCATTAACACCAATTGACATTGGCGATTCTAGTAATTTAATACTCGGACAATCCATTTTAGTGGTCGGTAACCCATTAGGCGTTGATTTTAAAGGCTCAGTTTCTAAGGGAATTATTTCTGGTATGAATCGTTTTGTACCAGCTGATTTAGATAAAGATGGTAAATATGATGTTTTATCGAAAGCATTTCAAGTTGATGCACCAGTTAACCCAGGGAATTCTGGTGGTGCTGTTGTGGATGAAAATGGTGACTTAATAGGTATTGCCTCTTTAAAAATCAACATGGATAACGTAGAAGGTATGGCATTTGCCATTCCAATTAATGATGCTCAAAAAATTGCAAAACAACTAGAAGATAAAGGGAAAGTTGTTTATCCTAATACAGGCATTGATTTACAAAATGTCGGCGACTTAAATGATACTGAAAGAAAAGCAATAAAATTACCGGACAAAGTAAAAAATGGTGTTGTGATTAAACAAATCGATACAGATTCTTTAGGTGAAAAATCGGGTTTAAAAACAGATGATGTCATAGTAGAATTAGATGGTAAGCTAATTGAAGATAATTTGAGATATAGACAGATTATATTTAGTCATAGAGAAGATTTAAAAACGATTACAGCAAAAATTTATCGTGATGGTGAGCTGAAAGAAGTAAAAATTAAATTGAAATAGTGTTGAGGTGAAGTAGATGTCTATCTTCAATCAGTTACTAAAGAAAACCACTCCTCAACAGGGGATTGTACTGTATTATTTAGTAGCCATCGTCATTGCATTTTTATTATTAAATTTACCATTTGTCCATAAACCTAATGTCAATGTCAATCCAATAGATACTTTATTTGTAGCTGTATCTGGTATTAGTGTGACTGGATTATCGCCAGTTAATATTGTAGACACATATTCTACATTTGGCCAAGTCATCATTCTAATCATTCTAAATATTGGTGGCATTGGTGTGATGGCTATTGGAACCCTATTATGGGTTGTATTAGGTAAACGTATTGGGATACGTGAACGTCAACTCATTATGCTTGATAATAATAGGGAAACGATGAGTGGAACAGTTAAATTAATACTTGATATTGTAAAAACCATATTTGTTATTGAATTAGTCGGTGCATTATTACTAGCATTTTATTTTTATAGAGATAATCCAGATTTAAAAAATGCTTTAATGCAAGGATTATTTGTGTCAATATCAGCTACTACAAATGGGGGCTTAGATATAACAGGGGAATCTCTTATTCCTTATGCAAATGATTACTTTGTCCAAACTATCGTGATGGTATTAATTATTTTAGGTTCCATTGGATTCCCAGTACTATTAGAGACAAAAGCATATATAAAAAATAGAATAACTAACTTCAGATTTTCATTATTTACAAAAATAACGACATCAACTTATTTCTTCTTATTCTTTTTTGGGATTATAGCAATTTTAGCACTAGAACATAATCATGCATTTAAAGGACTTAGTTGGCATCAGGAATTATTTTATTCATTCTTTCAGTCAGCAACTACAAGAAGTGCAGGATTACAAACGATAGATGTGACTAACTTCAGTGATGCTACAAATATTATTATGAGTTTACTCATGTTTATTGGATCATCTCCTAGTTCTGTAGGTGGTGGAATTCGAACAACTACATTTGCTATCTTAATATTATTTGCACTTAATTTTAGTAATAATGAAGAAAAAACATCTATTAAAGTTTTCAATAGAGAATTGCATATTATGGATATACAACGATCATTTGCTGTATTTATAATGGCAAGTATTTTAACCTTTGTAAGTATGATTGTTATTGCTACAGCTGAGAATGGTAAATTAACTTTCTTACAAGTGTTTTTTGAAGTGATGTCTGCGTTTGGTACTTGCGGGTTAACACTAGGGGTAACTGATGATATTAGCAATGTGACTAAAATAGTATTAATGGTTCTTATGTTTATAGGACGTGTAGGTTTGATTTCATTTATTATAATGATTGCCGGTCGAAGAGAACCAGATAAATATCATTATCCAAAAGAGCGTATTCAAATTGGTTAATTATCACTTGTACGTTGGAATAGAAGCAAAACGATAGTTTAATAATTAATTACACAATCTTGTCGGGGCGAGACTACGAATTCATATTGAATTCTGTCTCGCGCCTTTTTTAATATTTCTTAATATGTCTAGCTGTTGATGAAGAATTTAAAAACATACAGAAACTTGTTTAACATGGATTGTTTAATATGATCGATGTTAAACTAAAGTTGACAGGAGGATGGCAATATGGAGAAAAATGAGAGAATTAGTGTTGACGTCATTACTACTACGGATATGCATAGTCAATTCTTAAATGGAAATTATGGCTCAAATATATATAGAGCAGGGCAATACGTAAAAGATATTAGAAAACGCAATAAACATGTCTTGTTACTTGATAGTGGAGGAAGTTTAGCCGGCTCGTTACCAGCTTATTACTATGCCATAGTTGCTCCATATAAGCGACATCCTATGATAAAACTAATGAATGCGATGCAATATGATGCAAGTGGTATTAGTTCAGATGAATTTAAGTTTGGTCTGTCCTTTTTAACACGCTCAGTATCACTTGCAAGGTTTCCATGGTTATCCGCAAATATAGAATATAACATGACACGTGAGCCATACTTTTCAACGCCTTATGTAATCAAACAATATCAAGATGTGAGAATTGGTATTATAGGATTAACCGCAGATGGATTAATGAAAAATGAATACGCTGAAATGGAACCAGATGTAAAAATCGAGAAAACCTTACTATCTGCTAAACGCTGGATTCGTTATATTCATGAAACTGAGAAAATTGATTTTTTAATTGTAATTTATCATGGTGGTTTAGATAAAATAAGCCAAACTACAAATAGTCGTCATAGTGAAAATGCAAATGAAGCTGAGAAATTAATACGTGAGATGGGTGTGATAGATTTAATTATTACGGCGCATCAACATCAAACGGTAATAGGTAAAGACAATGAAACGGTGTACGTACAAGCTGGACAAAACGCTGAAGAATTGGTTCATATTAATATACAGTTTAAAAAACGCACGAATAGCTATGAAATAGAACATGTCAATGCTGAAGCTATAAATTTAAATCAACATAATGAAGATGAAGCATTATTAAAGTTAACATATTATGATAGAAAAGCAGTTACACATTGGTCTAATGAAATCATTGCTGAAACCTCGTGCTCCTTACAAGTAAATAGCTTAGAAGATATGGTAGCTGGTTCACATCACTTTACACAACTGCTGCATGACAGTTTGCGGTATGCATTTAACAATAATATCACCTGTGTTAATGTGCCTAGAAATGGAGAGCAAGGGTTAAAACAGCAGATACAAAATAAAGATATTTATGAAGCATATCCTCATCCAGACAAACCTATTGATATAACGCTGTTAGGACAACAGATCAAAGATATCTTAGAATATAGTTATGCACATTTGGAAATTGAAGATGACCATTTGAAACAAACTGTGATAGATGAAACGTTATGCACGCAATGGCAAGGATTTAATTATGAAGTGAATATGAAAAAGCCGCCATTTCAAAGGGTTACTATTAAAGGAATTGATTTAAATGGTAGTTATCGTGTTACTATGACCGATTATTGTTTTAGAAATTATCAGTTTATCATTGGTGACGTTATAGTAAACAGAGATAGTTTTGAATATCCAATGTCATTTATTATGACAAAACTATTAAACAACCATGACTATCGTCCTCAAATTAAAAATAATTTTATTGTAAACTCCTAACAATGATGCTTCATTAATTATAAACGTAGTGTAGCATTCAATTACTTGTTTTAAAATAAAAAATAAAAGCATTTCTTAGCTGCATAGACTAAGAAATGCTTTTTAACCATGAAATATTAATAATAGAATAATTGCAACAATCTGAGCAACAGATGTTGTTGCAATGCGACGTGTATAATGATAGCTGAGGGATAAAATAAGTTGACATACAAAGATGAAAACAACAATCCACCAATTATCTAAGTAAATAAACAAGGAACTGGAACATAATGCTGTAATTAGTACTTGTAACCAATATGGTAAATGAAATGCATTTAATTCCTTTTGCAGCACAGTTCGCATATATAATTCATGGCATGGTATGACAAATAATAAAGTAATTAGCATTTGCCATTTATAATGAACACCTGTTTTCGTTAATTCTTTAATTAATTCAGTGTAACTTAAATCATTTGAAATAAACGAGAATATTAACTGAATAATAATGAGTAAAAGGGCTGTAATTAATCCAACACCAATTGAAGTCAATAATCTTTTTGACTTAATGTCTCGCTGATAAAATACATAGCTTATTCCAGCAATTAGCATAATACCAGTATATAGGTACCAATATTCTTGATGTTCGCCCCACATCACAAGTAAAATAAGGTGAAATACGATAAAGCTTGCAATAAACCATTTTAAAGCATTAGATATCTTCTTCATTGAAAATTAACCTTCTTGTTCAACGATTTTATACCGTTTATGATTAATTACAGTTTTTTCAGGTAAATCTAAGTCATTGAAATTTTCCATGATAGTCAAATCAACAATAACAGAGTTATCATTTATTTTTTCAACACGGCCTCTTAAACCGTCATAAAATTCTACAATATTACCTACTTCAGCAACAGTCATTCTGAGTCCTCCCTCAAATCATAGCTAAATTTTATTTTACTAAAAATTACACTACAAATAAACAAATTTCTCTTATAAATGCATATTTAAAGCTAAAATATGAAAAAAATGTCATAAATGAGTTAATGATTGGAAATTTTATTGGAATTAAGGCATAAAGTAAATAAGGGCATAAAGAAGAGAACTAAGGAGAGATAGAATGAAGTTTATAAGTAATAATAATATTACTGATCCAACACTTAATCTTGCCATGGAGGAATATGTTTTAAAACAATTACCCTCAGAGGAAAGCTATTTCTTATTTTACGTGAATCGACCATCAATCATAGTTGGGAAGAACCAAAATACGATTGAAGAAGTAAACAAGGAATACATTGATGAACATCATATTGACGTGGTACGTCGTATTTCAGGTGGTGGTGCTGTTTATCATGATACAGGAAACCTAAACTTTAGTTTTATAACTGATGATGATGGAAATAGCTTTCATAATTTCAAAAAATTTACCGAGCCCATTGTTCAAGCATTACAGTCATTAGGAGTAAATGCTGAAATGACAGGACGTAATGACATTCAAGTAGGTAGCGCAAAAATTTCTGGGAATGCAATGGTAAAAGTCAAAGATCGAATGTTTAGTCATGGCACATTAATGTTGAATAGTGAATTAGATGAAGTGCAGAATGCTTTACGTGTTAACCCAGCAAAAATAAAATCTAAAGGTATCAAATCCGTACGTAAACGTGTTGCCAATATTGAAGAGTTTTTAACAGAAAAAATTACTATTGAAGAGTTTAAACAAATTATTTTAAAAACGATTTTCGGTGAACATGAAGTAGAAGAATATCATTTAACTGATGACGATTGGAAAAAAATAGAACAATTAAGCAATGAAAAATACAGAACATGGGAATGGAATTACGGTAGAAACCCTAAATATAATTTTGAAAGAGAACATAAATTTGAGCGTGGTTTTATACAAATAAAACTAGATGTTAAAAAAGGAAAAATCGAACATGCTAAAATATTTGGTGATTTCTTTGGAGAAGGTAATATTACAGAATTAGAACAAGCATTAATTGGGTGCTTACATGATTATCCTCACATCAAAGAGGCTTTAGCTGATTATGATTTTTATTATTATTTTGGAGATATTGATAAAGATGAAATAATTAAGTTAATGTCCTAAGCATTAATTAAGGGCTATTCGCTTACTTGTTTAAGTAGTGAATAGCCCTTTTAGGATTTATACCAGGATCCGGATTTAGTCATTTAGAAACGCCTCCAATTTTTTGTATTCGTTTGTGTAATTCATAAAGTCTGTTTCGTTTTTATCAATGAGTGCCTTATCAATCAAGGTGGTTAACTTATCCTTTCTAGCCTTTCTTAGCGCCTCATCAATAATAAGTTCAACGCCTAAGTCGTTAACTGTAGTGACAAATTGATCAAGAGTTGTGTGTTGCACATTAGTATTATAATGCATAAGAAACACGACCTTTCTACATATTTAATTTATTTAAAATTAGTATACATCTGTTCAATTTCGAAATCAATGAATATTCTGACATTTATTCGAGAAAAAGGTGTAAATATATTCTTAAGGTATAACTTGACATTAAATAAAAATGATATAAAATATTAGTCAGTTATATGTTTTAAAGAATATATAATACTTTAATCGAAAGAAAGGAAGGTTACTCTATGGACAAAAAAACCATATATGTTATACGTAAAGGAGATATGGTCATACGACCCATTATCGACGATTATGGACATGCTCAAGGAACAGAAATCATTAAATTTGACACCACAAAAGAAAGAAGCCCATTTAAAACGCAGAAAATTATAGAAAGATCTTGCAAGTTTTACGGAAATAATTATCTTAGCAAAAAAGCAGAAACAAGTAGAATCGCTCGTATTAATAGCAAACCTCCGATATTACTCACTCCCTTATTCCCAACTTATTTTTTTCCAACACATTCTGACAGACAAGAAGAAAACATATGGATTAATATGCATTTTATTGTAGATATTAAGCCTTTAAAGCACAGAAAAAGTAAAGTCATTTTTGCTAATCATGAAACACTTATCATAAATGTGTCATTTCATAGTATGTGGCATCAATATATAAATGCCATTTTTTATTACTACATGGTAGATAAACAATCTAAAATGCGTTCAAATAACCCCGATATGCCTATTGATTATGAAAAATCCTCACTAAATATTTACGAAGCACTTTCCCAATATTCTCTATTAGATAATAAATAGCAGTGTGTTTAAATTTAAATTATGCGGGATGTTTATATTAATTTAGTGTAAATATTCCGTATAAATTTTAAAGAATATCTATTGCAAAAATCACGTTTATTGTTATAATAGTATTTGTGCTCATTGGAGATACTATACATTAATCCACAGTAGCTCAGTGGTAGAGCTATCGGCTGTTAACCGATCGGTCGTAGGTTCGAGTCCTACCTGTGGAGCCATGGAAACGTACTCAAGTTGGCTGAAGAGGCGCCCCTGCTAAGGGTGTAGGTCGCGAGAGCGGCGCGAGGGTTCGAATCCCTCCGTTTCCGTAAATTAGTAAGAATCAGTTTAATTCTGATTAACTAAATTACTCTAGAACGTTGATATATCAACGTTCTTTTTTATTGTGTTGAAAATCTGTAAAAGTCTGTTAAAAATATTTTGGTCAATACGTGGTCAAAATTGATTGAACTATTGTCAAATTGTCTGGTTCGTTGACCACTTAAAAATTAATAATATTATCTAGCTTTGCATCTTCTTCACTTTTTAATTCTTCTAATAGGTGACTATACACACGCCATGTAATTTCAATATTTGCATGACCTAGTCTTTTACTTACATATTGAATTGTAAAGTTTTTAGCAAGTAACATTGATGCGTGAGTATGTCTTAAACTGTGTAAAGTATAGTTATTCATTTTATTATCTAATAAAAAGTTATTTAATAGAGTAGTTACAGCTTTATTAGTTATTAAATTAGCACCTGTATTAAAAATATATCCATTAATTGACGTTGGTCTTTGATTTAAAACATTTTGTATATGTTTCATATCTTTTCTAGCAAGTGATATAATTCTATTTGAAGACTTAGTCTTAGTACCTCTTAAATGAATTGTACTGTTAATATAATCTAAATCACTATATTGTAGTTTTTGAACTTCACCGAAGCGGGCACCTGTAGCTATAAGTATGAAAATAGCTAAATATGATAATTCATTTTTACATAGTAACCACCACCTTTAAGAACGTATGTTCTATAAGGAAGTAAAAAATAATTAGGGTAGAGGACTACCCTAGAATACTAATTGTCATAGTTACTTGGATTATATTTATATCCATATTTTTTAGCAATATTTTTTCTAATTTGTTCTTTTTCTGCTGGGCTAGCTTTTACCCATTCTTCTTGACCTTTAACCCAATCATCAGCAGTACGATTATAAACTGATTTTTCTTGACCACTTTCTACTCTTAAAGAACTTTTATAAGCTGCACTAGCAGGCCCTTCCATAACATTACCTTGAGGTATAACACCGTTAGCTACAGCACTTTTATAGGCTTGAATTTTAGCCTCTTCGCTGTAATTTCCATAGATGATTGACTCAAGAGTGTTTCGATCTTTAATGTTAATTACCTGAATGTTTTGTGTGTTTTGAGATTGTTCATTTGATGCATTGTTTTGAAAATTTTGCTCATTATCATTTTGATTTTCTTCACTCTGCTCTTTTGTAGTTAAGGAACTTTCTTTATTGATCTTATTTGCTGATTTTTCTTTATTATCTTTTGTTTTTTTGTCGTCTGACTTATCTTTATTACCCGATTTCTTTTCAGGATTGTTTTTTGATTTAGTTTCTGAACTTTTACCAGAATCATCTTTATTTGATGAGTCATTACTACATGCACCTAAAACTAGTAAACTTGCGAATAAAATACATATAAATTTTCTCATTTTTATTTCTCCTTTATTATTTATTAGCTATTTGAGTAAGTAACTCTATTATTTGTTCGTTTTGTTTTAAAATTTCGTGGTTTTGGTTAAGTGAGTCGTTGTTTTGTTTAATTAAAATATCGAGTTGGGCTATTTGTATGAAGTTTTGCTTTTGCTGTGACATATAATAGTTATATTTCGCTTGCTTTTCCATATTTAAGGTAAACATTCCGAGAGTATGATAAAAGTTATCGTAATTAGCCATAATTTTTTGTTTTTTAAAAGCATTTAATGTAGCATTAGTTGGATTATTAATACCTTGAGTATTAAAGAATCTTACTAATTTATCCTCTTCGGTTTCGTTAGATTTAGCAATTTTATTTTGTTCCTTTTGTTTTTTTCGGTCTATTTCATCTTTATTAGCTTCATAAGTTAAAGCGTCTATTTTTTTCATAGATGATTCGTTTAAAATATCAAAAGTATTTCCTTTTAAGTATTCAATAACTAAAGTATCTTTAGTAAGACGATCTAGCGATTTATAAACTTTTAATTCATCTTCACTTAAAGTCTTTTTATATTTCGCTTCATTCCAAGCTATTTTATTTTGTTCTTTAAAACTTCTCATTTTTTATACCTCCATTATTCTAAATTTTTATATTTAAAAACTCTTAATGGCTCAAATTGTATGACATAATTACCATGTCGAGTTGTTAAACCATACTTACACTTATAATGTTTAATACATTATTTTGCAAAACCTTATGAAACCTCAAAAAAATCAGCAAGTTCATACATACTCTGTACTCCTTGCTAATAAGCCTCAACAATTTCATTTAAAGGCATTAAATTTCATATGATAAGCTACGTGCCTTAGTTCGTATTTTTGATTTAATAAATTATTTTGATTTCTAATATCGCCATATGTAATTTGTGTATGTGCTATTTCTTCAGCCAATGTTTCAAGTTGTTTAGGCTTTGAATGATTGCTATTAATAAAAATATAATGGTCTAAAGTCAGACCACTCAAGTTATAAGGTAAGCTGTTAGTTTCTTTTATCATAAGGTGTTCATTTCTACTTAATAACTCTTCATATTTTCGCAAATGCAACATTCCTTTACTTATCTTTATCGATAATATACTGAGCATATTTTAAAACTTCATTCCACTGATCATTGGTGAGTTCACCATCTAAATGAGCTGCTAATGTTTCAAATTGCTTTTGATTATCTTGACTTTTATTTTCTATCCAACCCATTAAATACGCTGGATTGACATTCAATGCATTAGCAATGCTTTCTATAGTGTCATTTTTTAGATTTTTTATATTCCCACTTTCATATCTTTGAACAGTTGCTTCAGTTTTACCTATTTTTTTACCAAGTTCTGCTAAAGTTATTCCTTGCTTCTCACGTGACTGTTTCATTCTTTTGGAAAAACACATTTAAGTTACAGCTCCTTTTTCGTGATAATTATATTATACGGAAAACTTTCGTTATTTGCAATGTTTAACGCGAAAAACTTTCGTATAATGCTTGGCTATTTTTGTAAGACTATGATATCATTGCTTACGTAAAACGAAAGTAGGTGAAAATGATGTTAATTAATACTAAACTTCTCAAATCTAAAATGGCATTAAAGGACTTTAATATTAAAACGTTATCGCTGAGATTGGTGTTAATAGAGATACATTATCTAATGTAATACATGGTAAAAATAGACCATCATATTCAGTTATTAACGGTATTTATTTCGCCCTAGAATTGACACCACAAGAGGGGAGAGATATTTTTTTAGCCAAGACTCACGTAAAAAGAAAGTTTAGTTTTATATTCAAAATTCGAGGTGAATAAGGATGAAGTTTCTAATTAAAATAACGCTCTTTTTTAAATCACAATATTAATATTTTTGGAGTGAAAATTGATGTAAGTGAAAGATAAGATAAAAACTTTAATTGAACTTATTGATGGATTACCTAAATACGAGTGGGACAGAATTGTAGATGATATAAACAGAGAATACAGCCACAAAACTGTCAAAGTGAAGCTTGAGAGTAGTAGCTGTGAAAGGATAAAAAAATTACTTTGTTTATACTTGGATGAAACTAGGATGTATACGGTAATGAGTATCATCAACTTCAATATTGATGTAATCATAATCGAAAAGAGAACGGGGTTATTTTTTATTTATAAAATCGAACTTATGTTCCGTTATAGCAACCGGGGTGCTAATATGATTCCGGATAAATATAGAGATGAAAAAGATTATCGTAAAATACCTAGACAGTATTTAGAACCAAATATTCCAAAAGGGAGAGGGTCGGTTAAGTGGCAACCGTTTGCTACGATACCTGAACAATATGAACGTATCGCTTAACATATGCAAGACTAGAATAAGATAGATAAACCATATTTAAGTGAAGATCAATTAAACGAATTAAACTATCGACTCGTTTATAAAATGTTTCACAATCCAGAATGTAGTGTGAGATATTTTGACAATGGATATATCAAAGAGTTACACGGTGTCATACACACTGTTAAAGATAGAGAATTATTTATGTTGATGAAGTAGATTAGAAGAATTAAAACATTGGATTTAATTTTATTAGTTGGTTATATTTTTTATATAGACCAACTAGCGAAGAAAGAGAAAAGTTACAAAAATCATATGGGTCTGGAATTAGAATCAGAAACTTTTTTGACCATAACTATCAAGAAGACGGGAAAACGCATATTATGTTGTATTTAGGAGCTATAGCTGTATTTATAGTAGTAATTGTAATAGCTTTTGCAATTATAAAAAATTGGGGACATTTTTTCTCGGCTTATATTCAAATATGCTTTTCGGTTGTCTTCATATTATTATCAAATGTAGGTATGGTTAATAATTTTATAGCAACTTTATTATTAGAATCCTTATTTATTGCATTTATAGTCTGGGCTTGTTTGGTGAAAGATATTAGATGATATTGGAAATTTTGAGTAGTTAAATAAAACATACATGCTACAGAAGAACATAATAATATTAAAACCAACCATCATATGTTTTGCAACTTTTTATACAATCATCAATACTTGTGCCATCATCGACGATTTTTGAATGATAACGCTCCATAGTTTTAACCATCACATCGGCAGTCTTACCTTCAAAACCAAAAATCAATTGACCTTTTAAATGGAATATTGCTTCAATCAAATCATGAAAGTCATCTGTATTATTTTCTAATGCTTCTTTTTCACGATTTATCATTGATTCTATCTCTGCTTTCATTTCGTACTTTAAAAAATCAAGTTGTTTATATTCAAAATCTTTACGGGCAGCTTCTTTCATTTCTTTTGCGACTTCTTCAAATATATTCAATACAATCACTCCTCAAATAATTGATACATCTCGCTTAATTCTCTATCTCGATTTTCCATAATTTTACCAGCTTCAACGATTTTATCAGCAAGTCGTTCTAATTGCTTTTTATGACTATGTAAATCTTTCATGGTTTTATGGAATAGATTTTTATCATAAAAATCATATTTTCCTGTTTTGGTAAGTTCTTCCATATAATTTTCTATGTCAGATGTATGAATATATTTATAATTCCCTGATAAGATCTTGTCTACGTATTTGTCTTCAATTTGTCGGGCACGTCTTTTAGAGTTGTCCTCATAATTTTCAAGTTCCCGGATCGCCTTGTCCATCTTTTTAAGGTCATGATGTAATTTTTCAGCAATTTGTTTTGCTTTATCAGAATCAACTTTTATTTTAACGTTATCGCCGCTAAAACTAAAATACTCTAGCCCATGTGCATGAATAGGATTATTTTCATCCAAAATTGTTTTACGCTTAACATCTGCAACAAAAATATTCATCCCAATTTGTGTTTGAAATAAAGAAGCCATACCAATCATATCTGAAGTATGTGTATAATCTATAATTTTTCTTTCAAATTTTTGTGCATCGAAGTTTTCTTTTACATGGTCAGGTAGAATATTAAAGCCGTTAGGTGCAGAAAAAGTTTTCGTCTGATCAAAATTATGCATTACAGCCATCACTTGAGCAATCGTACCGCCTAGACTATGTCCTGCACCATAAACATGTTTATAGTTTCCTTTTTTAAGTACTGCTGCTGTCCAAGCATTTGCTTCGTCAAATTGGGAATTTTTAACAGTATTATCGGGAAATTCATGACGAATGGTTTTTTTGGATAAATCTTGATATTCATCATAAAATTTGACATCTTTGGGGTTAGTTTTAATTTGATCATCGAAGATTCCAGATAATCCAAGTTTAACATCCGTCCCTATATCGGCAGGTTCTTTAGGTTCAGTACCCGCATAAACCATGTAAACCGTATCATTATCTACTTTGCCGTTACTATCTATAGGCGATAGAGCCATCGCTTGAAATCCATTCGCTTTATCAATGCGCGAAGCTTGAATTTTAAAATTTTGAGTAGTGCCATCAGAATTTTTAATCTTATTTTTATTTTTACTGAATTTTTTTGTATCATAAGAGTTGCCAGCAAGTCTATAATATGTGTTATCTTTATTATGTAAAGCAGTCATAAATTCACCTCAAAGGGATTGATTTTTTGAATAAAAAAATATTTTTAGCAGTTATTATATTAATTAGTATAGTATTAATCATAGGAGGCGTCTATTTAAAAATGAAATATGATGAAAAAAAAGAAAAAGAACAACAATATTATAACGAACAAAAAGAAAGAATAATTTTGTATATGAAATATAATGTCAAAAATTTCAAAAATATCGAATTTATAGAAATGAAAAAGAATCCAATGGATGGCTATGACATTGATGGTTATATCAATAATGATAAAGATTTATCATTTAGTGTGGGTATAAGATCTTTAGATGATTTTCAATTTGATGGAGATATAGCATGTTCTGACAAATTAGATAAATTATTTATAAAAAATCCGAAACCTGTATCTGAAATAAAGAAAGAACAAAACAAAAAAGAGGATAAGTAAATCAAAGTTGTAACTAAGTGACATTTTAAGTGATGTTTTTACGCTGAGATATGTTCTTTGTTGCAGTGAGAAAGGATATTTGTATATTATTGACTTATATATCAGGTAATTCATTTTTATCTTCTACGCTAACAGCAACAACCACTATTATAATATTTTTTATTGTTAATAAATGGGGAAGAAAATCATAGAAAAGAGAAGGTAAAACCGCACTCATTTGAGCGTAGTTTTTTATACAAAACAAGGAACGTTCCCTATAGCTTATAATGACTGGTGTTATAGTATTTTAAAATACCCTCCGTTTCCGTAATATCATTAACCCCATTAAATCAACGTTTAATTCACGTGATTTAATGGAGTTTTGTTTGTGACTTTTAAAAATTCACTACCTAACTTTATTTGTTCTTTTTATCAGATTTTTTTCCATCCAATTGTTTATCTACGTCTTTATCTCGATGCTTATCTTTAATCTCTTTTTTATCATTGCGTTTATCTGCACTTTCTTTCTCTGTCTTTTCGGCATGACCACAAGCGCCTAGTACGAGTGTACTTGCAAGTAAAATTCCAAAGAACTTTTTCATATGTGTTCCTCCTAAAATTTGATTGACAGCAGTATTTCAACAATATTCTGAAAAAAGTTGTACTTCAACCTATAAGTTAACAATATTAAGAGTTGAAATCATCTTATGAGATGGTGTTATAAAAATGCAACTATAAGTTATTGTTGTTGTTTGGATGATTTACTGTCAATTTTATCTTTAATAAATTTAATAATATAACCTGTGATAATCGCTTTTATTACGCGTTTTAGAAAGTTTTTCATGTATTTACTCCTCTAATTTGAATTAGTCTATACATATTTATACCCATTTAGCATAAAAATAAAGCTTACATGTTTGAGTTGAGCAGTAAACTTTAAAACTATTTCCTTTTATTTTTAATAAAAGAATGTGTGGTTTTTAATTATTGTTATATGAATTAAAAAATAATAAAAAGACGGGTATTTAGTCTATATCGACTTTAATACTCGCCTTATAAAGCTTACATGATTTATTGTTTATAACGCACCGCCTAAAGCACTTAAATAGATAGCTATTGCATACAGTACACCGAAAAATGTATTGGCTTTGCCAGTAGCTACCATAGCTGGCATCATAGTTTCAGGTGTATCGTTTTTATTAAAACGACGTACAGCTTTGACTGGCATAGGGAAAGATAAAATGGGTAATAGATAAAGTAATGAGCCTTGTGGTTTAAATAGAGCAGTATAAATCACAATAAGATATGCAATGACATATAAAATGGCCATGAGTGTGATGGATGCTTTTTTACCTAGTAAAATTGGCAAAGTTTTACGTCCACTTTCTTTATCTTTTACTCGATCACGTATATTGTTTGCCATATTAATAAGTCCTATTGTTATAACTATAGGTATACTCACCCAAACAGCATAGCCTTGTATATTACCTGTTTGGATAAAAAATGATAATAAAATGATAATCATACCCATAAATATACCTGAAAACAACTCTCCTAATGGTGTCCAAGAAATCGGTATTGGACCTCCAGTATATAAATAGCCTACTGCCATACAAACTAAGCCGACAGGAATAATCCAGAAGGAACTTTGTACAGCTAAGAATATACCGAGTAATGCCGCAATAATATAAAATGCAACCGCAAGTTGCATGACGGATTTCGGACTCATACCATTGCGAACAATAGCGCCTCCAATACCTACAGAATTGTGGTCATCTAAACCTTTTTTGAAATCATAGTATTCGTTAAACATGTTTGTAGCTGCTTGTATTAATAAACAAGCTAGTAACATAGCTAAAAATAAACTAAATTTAAATTGGTCTTTGCTACCTAATAGAAAAAGTTTCGAAGCAGCACTCCCAACTAATACAGGAACTACTGCCGCTGTTAGAGTATGAGGTCGCATAAGCTGCCAATATTTATTGACAGTTGAGTATTGAGAATATTTATTTGACATAATAGATGATACCTCTTAAAAAGATTTATTTTATTATAGATATTTTAAAGGAATCGTACATAAAGGTCAATTAACGAAGAAAATGATATGTTTATTTAAGCAATTAGCCATACAGGTAACTTTAAAAATGATACAATAATGTAATGAATAAATATAGATATGAAAGAAGTGAAATGAATGGCTGCGAATCTTTTAGAAGACGAGATTAATCATGTGTTATATTCGAGTAATAAAGATTGGGTGTCAGTAGAGACAAAGTTACATCGTGAGCTTAATCCAAGTGAATTACTTCAACTAACTGAAGCACAAGCGGGAGATCGTTTTTACTTACGTTTAAATGATAATAAGTCTTCGTTTTTCGGCTATCATGCAATTCAAAAATTTCAAAATAACTTTGATAATAAACAGAATATATTTCGAGAATGGGAAAAATTCAAACATGATATTGAGTTGATTTATCCAGAAACGGATAAACATCATTTAAGGATTTGCGGTGGATTTCAATTTTCCAGTCATAAGTCAGATGATGAATGGCGCGAGTTTAGTATTAATCATTTTATAGTCCCTGAAGTGTTAATTTCAAGGGATGAAGAGGGTACTGTACTAACTTATACGACAAAACGGCTATCTTTCGATATGTCCCGTTTCAAAGAGATCATTGATTATTTTGAACATGCAGATATCACTTTAGACGATGATGAAATTTTAAATGTTACTAAAATGGAAGATATTTATAAAGATGAATGGCGGGACTTGGTTCAAGAGACCATTGACTACATAGATGTGCACAAAAAAATTGTTTTAGCACGACGGAGACTAGTGAAATTTGCTAATAACATTAATATTGCACATGTGCTTGAGCGTGCAATGGCTAATGAAAGAAATAGTTATATTTTTCTTATCGAGTCTAATGAATCCATTTTCATTTCACAAACGCCGGAACAATTATTTAAAGTTGAGAATCATGTTTTATCAACTAAAGCAGTTGCCGGAACGATTAAACGTACACATGAAGAAGCAGAAGATAAAGCAAATGTTGAAGCATTTTTAAATGATCGTAAAAATTTAGATGAACATCGTTTTGTTGTTAATAGCATTTTAAATGATATTGAACCATATGTAACGCAGGTGGATTATAACAAAAAACCTAATATTTTAAAAAATGACCACTTATATCATTTATATACTCAAATTACAGGCAAATTAAATGATAAACCTTACAGTGATTTAATTGACTTTATGCATCCTACTCCAGCATTAGGAGGATATCCTAAGGAAGAAGCTTTACGCTATATAGAGCAAAAAGAGTTTGGTACGCGAGGACTTTATGGTTCACCGGTTGGCTTTATTGATGTATATAATGATTGCGAATTTATAGTTGCCATTCGATCAATGCTTGTGAAACAAAATCAAGCTACTTTATTTGCTGGTTGTGGCATTGTTAAAGAATCTAATCCTGATAGTGAAGTGGCTGAAACGGCAGTTAAATTCTTACCGATGATGAATGCATTAGGAGTTGTGAATAAGAATGAATCATAGAGAAGCACTAACATTACAAGTGTTTACGTTTGCGTCTGAACTATACGCTTATGGTGTGAGAGAAGTAGTGATTAGTCCGGGATCAAGGTCAACGCCGTTAGCAATTGCTTTTGAAGCTCATCCAGATATCAAAACTTGGATACATCCCGATGAACGTAGTGCTGCCTTTTTTGCTTTAGGTTTAATAAAAGGTAGTGAAAGACCAGTGGCTATACTATGTACTTCTGGAACAGCAGCAGCAAATTACACACCAGCAATTGCAGAGAGTCAAATTAGTCGTTTACCATTGATTGTGTTAACGAGTGATCGACCACATGAATTAAGGAGTGTGGGTGCACCGCAGGCTATTAATCAAGCACAAATGTTTAACAATTATGTTAAATATCAATTTGACATGCCAGTTGCAGATGATACAGCATTTACACTTGATACAGTACATTATCAAATGCAAATAGCAAGTAATTATTTATATGGACCACATAGAGGGCCAATACATTTTAACTTGCCATTTCGAGAGCCGTTGACACCTAATTTAGAATGTACAGAATATTTAACTTCTGAAGATAAAGCTTTACCACATTATACTAAGACGATGGATATTCAATCATTACAACCTATGTTACAACAATTAAAAGGACTTATTATTGTTGGTGATATGCAGCATCAAAAAGTAAATGCAATATTAACATATGCAGAACGTTATGATATTCCAGTTCTGGCCGATCCAATTAGTCAGCTACGTCAATACCATCATCCCAATGTAATAACGACGTATGATTTGTTATTTAGGTCAGGGTTTGAACCTGATGTAGATTTTGTTATTCGAGTAGGAAAACCAGTTATATCTAAAAAGTTAAATCAATGGTTACAAAGCACGAAGGCTCAGCAAATTTTAGTGCAAAATAATGATCAAATTGACGTCTATCCAAAAGTACCTAATCAAGCTATTGAAATGTCTGCAAATGACTTTTTTGCGATGTGTCAACAAGCAGAATGGGTTGATCGAAGTGCTTGGTTAAAACAATGGCAACAGCTTGAACAGCAAGCCCGTGAACATATTGTTGACCATGTTATGCAAGCAACGGATGATACGGCATATGTATATGAATTACTAAATAAATTGACTCATAAAGATAAACTTTTTGTGAGTAACAGTATGCCGATTAGAGATGTGGATAATTTACTTTTCAATTGCGAAGCGGAAGTATATGCAAATCGAGGTGCTAACGGTATTGATGGTGTTATTTCTACTGCACTAGGTATGGCAGTTCACCAACATGTTACATTATTGATTGGAGATTTAGCATTTTATCATGATATGAATGGTTTATTGATGGCAAAATTGAATGATATTCATCTTAATATTGTCATAATTAATAACAATGGTGGCGGCATCTTTTCATTTTTACCACAAAAGGAAAGTGCAGCTCACTATTTTGAACGATTATTTGGTACGCCAACGGGATTAGATTTTTCATATACTGCACAACTTTATGACTTTCAGTTTGAACGCTTTAATTCAGTGCGAGATTTCCAATCACAATCATTAAATCAGCACTCGCGCACAATCTATGAAATTCAAACTGAACGTGAAGATAATAGACAGCAGCATCAGAAGCTGTATCAAAGGTTGAGTGAATTAAAAGATGTTACATTATAATTTTTATCAAGCAAAGCAATCTTCAGAGCAATTAATCGTATTACTTCATGGCTTTATTAGCGATAGTCGCACGTTTGATCCATACATTGAAATGTTTACTTCAGAAGTGAATGTTGTGACGATTGATTTACCAGGACATGGGAACGATACAAGTAATAGTAAACTGACATGGGATTTTTCTTTCATTACACAAGCCATAGACGAGGTTTTAGCGCATTTTAGTGATAAGAAGGTATATTTGCTTGGCTATTCCATGGGTGGGCGTGTCGCGCTTTATTATGCGTTATATGGACAATGTAGATTATCGGGATTGATACTTGAAAGTACATCACCAGGTATACAGCAAGCCGATGAACGTTTAGAACGCCAACAAATAGATGCTGCACGTGCTAAAGTGTTAGATATTGCGGGTCTAGAGGTGTTTGTAAATGACTGGGAGAAATTACCATTATTTTATACTCAGCGTGACTTAGACAGATCAGTGCGACAAAATACACGTCATTTAAGATTGGATCAAAATCCAACGCGACTCGCTCAGGCTTTAAGAGATTATGGCACTGGAAAGATGCCTAATTTATGGGAAGCGATTAGCAGTTTACATATGCCTACGTTGATTATGGCAGGGGAGCTAGATGTTAAATTTGTTAATATTGCTAGACAAATGACTGATTTAATGGGTACTAGTCAACAAGCTGTCGTGCCTAATGTTGGGCATACAATTCATGTGGAAGATAAAACAGAATTTGGTACAATAGTACTAGCTTTTTTAAAGGAGGAGCAAAATGACTAGACAGTGGGAAACACTTAGAGAATATGATGAAATTAAATATGAATTTTTCGATGGAATTGCTAAGGTAACAATTAATAGACCAGAAGTGCGTAATGCTTTTACGCCTAAAACAGTTGCTGAAATGATTGATGCATTTAGTCGCGCGCGTGATGATCAAAATATTTCAGTTATCATCTTAACTGGTGAAGGTGATAAAGCCTTTTGTTCAGGTGGTGACCAAAAGAAACGTGGACATGGTGGTTATGTAGGTGAAGACCAAATCCCTCGTTTAAATGTGTTAGATTTGCAACGTTTAATTCGTGTCATTCCTAAACCAGTCATTGCAATGGTTAGAGGTTATGCTATTGGTGGAGGTAACGTGTTAAATGTGGTTTGTGATTTAACAATCGCAGCTGATAATGCCATCTTTGGACAAACAGGACCTAAAGTAGGTTCATTTGATGCTGGTTATGGCTCAGGTTACTTAGCAAGAATCGTTGGACATAAAAAAGCACGTGAAATTTGGTACTTATGTCGTCAATATAATGCTCAAGAAGCATTAGACATGGGCTTAGTTAACACAGTTGTGCCTTTAGACCAAGTTGAGGATGAAACGGTTCAATGGTGTAAAGAAATTATGAAACACTCACCAACAGCTTTGCGTTTCTTAAAAGCTGCAATGAATGCAGATACTGATGGCTTAGCTGGTTTACAACAAATGGCAGGGGACGCTACATTACTTTATTACACAACTGATGAAGCGAAAGAAGGTCGTGACGCGTTTAAAGAAAAACGTGACCCAGATTTCGATCAATTTCCTAAATTCCCATAAGAAATTTAATGTATATATAAATAAATGATGATTAAAGGACACTTAAAGTGTATTGTTTAGACTAATTAGTATGGTACGTCTAACATTGCTTATTAAGTGTCCTTTTAACTTTTATATACTCAATTTTAATTATTTGTTAAAAATTGTTTTAATCGACGCATGCCTTCTTGTAACACAGGCATATCGTATGCATAAGAAATACGTATATGGCCTTTGCCTATATCTGTAAAAGATGAACCCGGCACGATTGCGACGTGTGCTTCCTCTAACAAGCGTACACAAAAATTAAAATCATCATCAGTGAATGCTTTAATACTTGGGAAAATGTAAAATGCGCCTTCAGGTTGCGCATTCAACTCAAATCCCATCTCAGTCAATGATTTAAGTAAATAATCACGACGTGTGATATAAGCTTCATTCATATATTGAGGGGCTTTTAACCCTTCGTTTAACGCAGCTATACAAGCATATTGTGCCGGAACATTAGCGCAAATACAATTATAGGCGTGCATAAACGTCAATTTTTCAATTAAGTAAGCAGGGCCAAGCAAAAAACCAATTCTAATACCAGTAGCAGAATGGGATTTGCTAAGACCTCCGATTAATAATAATTGATTTCTAATTGCTTCAAATTCAGCAAAAGACGTGTGATATCCTTTAAATGTATTTTCAGCATAGATTTCATCACTTATGATGAAAATAGGATATTTTTTCAACGTATTAACAAGTGCGTACACTTCATCTCGACTTAAAATAACGCCAGTAGGGTTAGTCGGATAATTCAATAAAATGACCTTTGTTTTATCCGTAATATGTGTTTCTATTTGTTCAGGTGTAACCTTAAACTGACTTTTAGTTGTGTCGATATATACTGGAACACCTCCTAATGTTTCAACTAAAGGAATGTATCCAGCATAGATAGGACCAGGAATTAATACTTCATCTCCAGGTTCGATGATGCTGCGCAAGGATGTATCAAGCGCTTCACTTGCACCATTTGTAATAATAATTTCTTCTTCTGGACTATAGATAAAATGATATTTATCGTTGAAATACTGACTAATTGCCTTACGTGCTTCTAATAACCCTTTGTTATGTGAATAGCTAGTATGGTCTAATTCAATTGCCTTAATATAAGCTTGTTTCACACTATCCGGCATTGGGAAGTCAGGTTGACCTATAGTCAAATTCACGCAATCATCAATATCTTTCATACGATTTGAAAATTGTCGTATGCTGGGCGCTCGCAAATAGGTAGAATTTGAATTTAATGATAACTTCATATTTACACCTCTAAAAAAACCAAATTATAGTTGCTATGCGAATGATAGTTTAAATTATTTCTATCATACCATAGATAAAGACTATAATTTGGCAATTTACTTAATATTTTAAATTTTCACAATTAATCTTTAAAAGCTGAAGGTTTTTTTAAATGAATTAATGGATTCACAAATTTGCATATAGGTTTGCTGGATAACACTAAGACGATGATTGCAGACAAGCCAAATAAATAAAGATACGTATATATGTTAACAGGTTCTTGGAATGGGAATAGTTTATAACCACGTACAACCCCAATAACTAAGCCATGTAATAGATACACTTGCATCGTGCGTCTACCGATATATGTGAGTTTGACTTTATGTTTTGGTACTAAAATTAAAAATGACAACATCGTCGTTAAGATAATCACATACAATAACAATCGTTTAAGTGGACTGTAAACGTCATTTGGATGCTCACCTACAGATGTATATGCGCTGCTGCCTAATAACCAATCGGCGTTAATAGGATGAAGTACATAGCCTACAAAGAACAAACATAAAATAATTATAGATATCGGTATTAACTTTTTATTTCTTAATAATTTAGTATTTTTCTTAGTCATTAAGTATCCTAAATAAAAAATTGGAAAGAATACAATCGTTCTTGAAATACTTAAATATTCACCAATATTATTAGAATAACCAGCTAATAAAGATACAACTAATGAAATAGTTAGCACATATACTGGTTTGTAATTTTTAACGATGACTAGAATGACATGAAAGAAAAATAGTGTTAATAGAAACCATAGCGCAAAAACAGGATTAAATGGATCTAAATGAATGGCATCTTCTTTACCAGTTAAATAATAATAAATTGAGAAAAAAGCAAAGAATAAAGCGTAAGGAACAATTAGTTTTTTGGCTACTTTTTCTAAATAGTTGGGTTGCTCAATATTTTTGGCAAAATACCCAGAAATAAAAAGAAAAGTTGGCATATGGAAACTATAGATTAATAAATACAATGCGGACAAATATTTATCTTCAGACGTATAAGACACTAATAAATGTCCCAACACGACAAGAAAGATTAATATGGCACGTGCATTATCAAAAAAGTAGTCTCTCTCTTTTAATGTGGACATTTATGTTATAACTCCTTTTATATGTTAACTGTATCTAATTTATTATATTTAATGACAGAAATGCAACGAATTTAATCATTTTGTCGAATAGTATTGTATATTTTTCCAATAAATCTTATAATATTATCAATTAAATAATAGTGGAGTAGAACAACAATGTACAAACAACTAGAAAATCTTATTACACTTACCAACAACGACTTGAACTTAGTGAACAGACGATTTGGCCAAAGAACAGATATTACGGCCGACCAATTAGAATTATTACGTATTTTATACAATTATGACCGTTTATCGCAGTATGATTTAACGATGAAGATAAGTAGAGAACAGTCTATTGTATCGCGATGGATAAAAAAATTAGTGTCAAAAGGGTATATTATGAGTCAACAGTCACATGAAGACTTACGTTGTAAAGAATTAACCTTAACAAATGAAGCACGTGATTTAATTAAACAAATCAATACGGCACGATGCGAATTAATTGAAGCGCGTTGCCAATGCTTAACAGAGGAAGAGGTTGAAAGCTTAACACAATTACTTAATAAATTAAACAGTAGACATATTTATTTATAATTCTAATAATCATGTTATATGCAGAACGAGTTGATAAGACTGTGAGGTCTTATCAACTCGTTTTTGTGATTTTTACATTGAAGAAACAAACAGTGATACTTTTATGTGTATATGAAGTATCACTGTTTGCTTTAAATATTATTTATAAGTTGGAACATCGAAATATTTACCAGATTCGTGAATGGTATCGTAGAAATTTTTCATATTTTGTGCATTGACGCTTGCCCAAGTGACACCCGTAGCATATTGGTGTTTACCTGGATTTTCAGGATTCCATCTCATTTTATAAAGTGTGTTTTGTCCAGCTTTAACATAAGATTGTCCAATAAATTGAGCGCCACCAACAATTGCTTTTTCTACAGAGTCCCATCCAGCTTTTTTAGCATAAGTTATACCATCAAAAACAGGATTGCTGTCGTATGCTCCAATACCAAAGACGTTATGGTATTTAATTGCGGTTGTTGTGCTTAACTTACCATTGACAATATTAGCACCTTTAGCTAGTTGTGATTGACCACGTCCTGTTTCAAGTAAAGCATGTGAAATTAAATAAATTTCATTTAAGCCATATTGTTTAGCAGCTTGGCTGAATGCTTGACCTTGATTCTCTAATACACCGCAACCTTTTAATAAATTATTCAAACTAGCAACCGATAAGTACTGTGGTTGATCTAATTGTAAAAATTGATATTTTTGAACAGGATCATTAACAAATTTTGATGTGTCCATCGCACTTTTAACTTCTGTGAGTGTAGCATTACGCCATTTTGATGGACCAACATAAGATTGTGGCGGGTAAGGTAATGACATTTGTAATTGTGCTGCGGCATCTAAAGTCATACCTGTTGCTGAATATTTAATCAATTCTTGTGACAAGTCATTTTCATTTATCCAAGCAAATTGACCGTCGCTTAATTGACCATAATACCATTTCACACCATTCACCACTTGGTATTTTGCGACAACGAATGTTTGTTCATAATAAGGGCTTAATAAATGCTTTGTTTGCAAGCTTAAATCGTCATAGAAATAGCTATCCTTATTATTAATAACAAACGTATAATTATATGCTGTGTTTGAAGATAATGATGTTAAATCTCTTTCTGCAATCCAACCTAGCTTGTTATTAACACTACCATATAAATACTTAACGCCATCGATTGTGACTGATTTTGTCGCTTTAAATGTACGTTGTGCTAATGAATTTGCTTGTTCCAATTGTTGTTGCGTTGTACCCCAAGGGATTGAATATAAACCTTGGTTTTTACTGTTAACGCGATATTGATTTGTAACTCTATTTTCAGTTCCATAATTTTTAATATTAACATCTTTAATGTTATACCAACCGATAGGGGTATTTTGATTTTGATTTGTTAATAGTACATAAGTATTATTGCCAACTGTACGCTGTTTAGTGATAGTGAATGTTCGATTGCCATATTTAGCAGCATTTTTACCAGCTTTATCATAAACGCTTGTGCGAATGCCTGAATTATTTACTTTAACTTGGCCAATCTTATTCACAGTTTGTACAGCTGAAGCAGCTTTTTGTGTTGTTGAAGCCGTTGTTACTTTTGTTGTTGGTGTTGTTTTACCAGCTAATGTACGCACAGCTGTTTTAGCAGGTGTAGCAACATCGCTTTGTTTAATCCAGCCCCATTGATGATTGATTGAACCATGTAGGTATGTTTCTTTACCAACTGTTAATTGGTCAATTGAATTAAACTGACCGCCATTTTTAGGCGTTTTACCAACAACTTGGTTGTCTTTGCTCCAAGGAACGTAATAAATATTGGCGTTACCTTTAACATTGTATTGTTTCTTAACTTTTGTTGGTGTGCTTTGAGCAATAGTCACTTGATCTGCTGGTACCCAGCCACGTGTAACATTACCGTTAAAATCTGCTAATAAATAATAAGTTTTATTATTTAATGTCGCTTTTTTATTGATTGAGAAAGTTCTTCCACTTAATAATGGATTTTCTTTAACTGTTTTATCATATACTGTTGTATAGGCGCCTTTAGTATCTGTTGATACTTGACCTAGCGTATTGGTTAAATTTGAAACATTTAATTTTTTAGAATTATCTGTTGATGGCTTTGTCGATGATGAATCATTGTTTATAGCAGATAAATATGCTTTACTAATCCAACCAGATTTACCATTCACTGTACCGTATAAATAAGTAGCTGTACTAATCATTTGTGATTTTGTTGCTTTAAATGTTTGGTTGCTTGAACCTGAAACTGTTCCAGCTACTTGGCTTGGCGTACCCCAAGGAACAGTGTAAAATTTTGTGCCTGGTTTAACACTGTATGATTGATTAACTTTAACAGGGGATTTTGCTGTGTTATAAACCACGTCACCTTGTTTTACCCAACCAAATGTTTTACCAGTATTGTAATCATTAACTAAGTAAAATTTATCATTACCTAGAGTAGCTTGTTTAGTAACTGATAACGTTTTTTGTACTTGGTTTGTTTTCTTGCCTGTTTTATCATAAACAGTAACAAATAAACCACTATTTGATGGTTTAATTTGCGCCACACCAGAGTTCGTACTTACTTTAAGTTTTCCTGGATTTGTAGGTGTTGATGGTTTCGATGGATCTGTTGAGCTTGATGTGCCCCAAGGTGCAACTTGCCCTGTTTTAATAAGATATTTTTCATTAATCAAGTCATATAGTTCCGCATAACTATAACCATGAGACTGTAAATATGCATGTGGGTCAGTATGGTCTGTGCCACCTAGCCAATGACTTACAGCATAATGTGTCCATACCGTACCATTACCATCATTTTCAGCACTATCAGGTTTTAAACCATAATATTGAAGTTGTGTTGCTGCATAATCAGCATAGTTGTTCATCGAACGCGCAAATGAAGCATAGTCATGCGTATGCACAATTTCGACATTAATAAATCGATTGTTAGCATTTGGGCCTGCTCCCCAAGAAAGGTAATCTGTAGGTGCTGTTTCAACAATTCGATTACCGTCTACAAACGCATGTACAAATGCAGAGTTGTAGTTACGTTTCATGAAAGCAATTTCACCATCGATAGTAGAATTATCGTTTGCTGTATCATGCACCACAATACCTTCAGGTTTTCCAACACCATTTCTATAGCCATATTTAGGGAAATAAGATGTATAATCTTCTTCAATTTTAGGTGCTTGTATATTATTTTTACGTATGTAATCATTAATTGAAGAATTAACTTGTGGCTTATATTTAGGTAATGATGATGTTGCTTTATATGTACTTACAGCTTTTCTAAATCCAGTAAAGCCAGATGTTGATTTAGCTGTTTGAGCTTTAGTTGCACTTGAGCCCATACCGCCAACGCGTCCTTGATAAGTAGTAACGCTATTAGACTGTTTTTGTGCAGTATTTTGAGTAGATACTGCTTTTTGATTTGTTGTCTCAACATTGTTTTGTGATTTTAGTGATGTATTTGCTGCTTGTGTAGCTTGTTGCTTTGTCGTTGTAGACGTATTTGCATTAGCTTGCTGTTTTGTTTTGTTACTTTGTGCAGCATTTTGGTTATATGTTTGAGCATTTTGACGTGCTGTAGTTGTGGCAGCTTGTTGTTTTGCTTGTTCAGTTTGTTGTTGAGACGCTGTTTTAGTTTGTTGTTGATTTTTTGCATTTTGTTGCTGAGACGTCTGTGCATGAGTTTGGTCAGTTAACGTATCTAATTTAGCATCATATGTTTGACCTGACGTTGTATCTGATGATTTAACTAATGAAGGATTATGATAGGCTTGAACGCCTGATACATTTTGAGCTGCGTTAGATACAGCTTTTTTTGCCTTGTTTGCTTTAACGACATCATTTTGTTGATCAATCACATTTTTGTTTGTAGATTGATCTGTTGTTGACTCAGCTGCGTGAGCATGTTGTGCAGTTAATGTTGCTCCAAAAAGCGATAATGCAAGCATTGACGGCAATTTAAGATTGAATTTTTTCGTCATATTTCGTACTCCTTAATAATTGTTAAATACAATTTCATTATAAGGCTTCTCCTTATAAAAAAGATTAATTTAACGATTTTGTAAACTAAGTTTAATTTTACTTTTTAAAAAGAAATGATTAAATGACTTACAATGCGTTGTAGCAATGTTTCAAAGTTAATACTATTTATGTGAGAAAAAGCAGATATGTCATAATTTAGATGTTCCTGTAATCGAAACGTAATATTAATAAAGATATTTTTCCATTTTGATATGCTCAATTTGTTCTTCCATAAAGGGTTGACCTACTGTGGAATAGCCTAATAACTTATAAAAAGGTTTGGCATGTATTTGCGCATGTAATGTCACATAGCTATATCCTTGTTCATGGATAAATTGTTCGATAGCTAGCATCAATTTCTTACCTACACCCGTTCTGCGATATGATTTAATGACCGCAATGCGTTCAACTTTAACGGAAGTATTGTCGTTTCTAAACCGTCCACAGGCAATGGGTTTACCTTGATGATCATAACCAATGACATGTGTGCAATCGTCTTCAAACGCATCTAGTTCATGCGCTAAAGGAACACCTTGTTCTTCTACAAATACGGTCTTACGTATGTTAAAGCAATCAGTCAGCATTGCTTTATTTGTTACAATTTTAAATATCATCTTATCTCTCCTTTATGCATAAAATATTATCCCTTTGCTTATATGACTAATCTAAATATCAAATTTGCTTGTCTATCGAATATCATTAAACTGCTTTTACCTTTTAATTATCCAACAAATGTGGATACGCCTATTTTTGGCGAAAAAACGATGTGATACTTACAATGCCATTTTGTATGTGTGCAACTGTTTCTGCCAGATAACATGTTTATATTGGTTGACTGGATTGAAAATGCATTTATTACAAGCTTTTTTCAATCCTAGTCAACCTTGTGGAGGTGGGACTACGAATTCATAATGATTACTGTCCCGCTATCTTCTTTATATAAATAAAGAAGATCCTAAGACATAATGATTATGTTTAGGATCTTAACTAAGTGAATGATATTCCGCAACTTAATTTTTCTAGGAATACTGTCTCAGATTCATATATGTGTGTATTAAATTGCTTCTTTTCTAATAATAGCTGTATATTGCCAAAAAATTCTCATTTGGGCAATATTCCAATTATTCATTCCCATTGTGAAACCAGAAGGTCTAAAGATGGTAACATCTGTTACTTCTAGTGCAGCTGCTACAAGATATTGTAATGGAATACTTAAGTTTTTCATTGTTTCAGTAATACCATTTTCGTCGTAGACCCAAGAAAAGGGTAAATCTGATTCGAAGACATCTACTTTATCAAATATTTCTGGTAATGCAAGTATATAGCAGGCACCATCGACAACCGGGTTCTCAGCGCTGTGACTATAATAGACGAGTAAAGCCTCATAGTTTTCGCGATGTTCGTGATTGACATAAAAGAATTCATTTCTAAACAAAGCCATATCTTTACTATGGATAATTTGTTGTTCTAACATATTAAACATTCCATTAATATTGGCAATTTTTTCGTAAGTTTTACGAGACATTTAATGAACTCCTCTCCATATTAATACGTTTGTGCTGAATTAGTTTGACTTTGATTATTCACATCATTGTTGTATTGAGTGTTACCAGTATTTTCATTTTGTTGATTGTTAGTTTGATTAGCTGAATTATCTTGGTTCGATGACTCCTTATCATCATTTGAAGCTGTGCTGTCTTTTTGATTTTTACGCAATAAGCTTTCTTCTAATTCGGTTAATGGAACGAGAGAACCATAGTGTTTGATTACGCGTTCGTCTAAGAAATCATCTTTATCTGTAATTTTAGATAGACCTAAGTCAGAACGCAAAATATTTGAATATTTTTGAATGCTTTTCACACTAGGATTGTAATAATAAATTCCATTTAGATAGTCATCGCTACCTTTAAGTTGCGAAGTTTTAAAATCAACATCATCAGAAAGGTATCGTGATGCTAAAGCCTCAATTTGTTTTGTAGTTAAATTATGTTTGGCATTTTTGCCAGCAATCTCTATGAGGTTGTCTAATTTATCGTAAGAATCCATTTCTTTGGCTTTTTTAAATAGTAATTTTATTAATTCCATTTGACGCTCACCACGTTTTAAGTCTGAATCATGATGACGTGTTCTGGCAACGGCTAGTGCTTGATCACCGTTTAATTTTTGATAACCTTTTTTAATTTTTATTTTACCTGAATCTTCTTTGTTCGGTTCACTTAAATTATAGGGTACATCATAATAGATTCCACCAAGTTCATCCACTGCTTGTACAAAGGCTTCCATATTTATGCGCACATAAAAATCTACTGGTACATTTAAAGTTGCTTCTACAGAATCCATTGCAGCTATAGGGCCACCATAAGCATGCGCGTGTGTGATTTTATCATAATAGCCTACTTTTGGTATGTAACTGATTGTATCACGTGGAATACTTAGCAATCTAATTTGTTCTTTCTTAGGGCTAAATGTTGATAGGATCATTGCATCAGTACGTGAATGTTCAGTTGACTGACCGTTTTTACGTCTACTGTCATTATCGTCTATACCTAAGAATAGAATTGAAACTGCATCTTTAGATGGGTCAACTTTTCCTTCACGTAAGTTAGATTGACGTTGTGCATCATTTTTACTATACGATGTTTGAAATGCACTTTCAGAACTTTTAAATAGTTGGTAAGCGAAAATTGCAGGCACAGCAATTAAAGCGAAAGTTAATAATATCATAAAGTATTTCAGGATTTTGTTCATATATTGTGCTCCTACGAATTAAAAATAGTGGATGACCACTTTAAATTGTCATTATAGCCCTCAATTTTATAACTTTATAGACTAAATTACAATACTTATCTTAACAAAGTTTTTACAAAGTTAAAACAATATTTCCGATGAAAACTAAATAGTCAACCGTATAACAAAACTGTTATATCAGACATCCTACGACCTTAGTAGGATGAATTTTTAGTAGAATGGCATAAGATAAACTTAGTGCAATCGCTGAATAAATAACTTATAATATAAAAAAGTTAACTAACGAATTGCAACTAAATGTATTACACGATGTGTAAACAAGAAAATTTTTGTGAGGACCAAAGCGCATGAATATAAATAAAAAGTTAATAGGCATTATTGTTATACCATTTGTATTGCTAGGAATTTTAGTATTTTCATTTCACCAAATGTGGAATGATGACACGGGCAATAAATCTCAAATAAAGATATCAACGAATAAAGAAGATAGTGCCGACTCGAATGAGGATTACATAGCAAAAAGAAATAAAAGTGTAAAAGATGTTGCCAATTTAAAGACAATAGAAGCTAAAGGCAAGCAATATCAAGAAATAAATAAATATCTTAAAAAGCAAAAATTTAATGGAACAATTGCGGTTTTTAAAGATGGTAAATTAGTTATGAACAAAGGCTATGGTTATCAAGATTTTGAACATAAGATCAAAAGTTCACCTAATACAATGTATTTGATAGGTTCAGCTCAAAAATTCACCACTGGTTTAATGCTTAAACAACTTGAACTTGAGCATAAAATTAATATTAATGCACCAGTGTCTAAATATTTACCTTGGTTTAAAACATCAAAAAAGATAACGTTAAAAGATTTAGAACTACATAAAAGTGGATTATATAAATTCCAAGCATCTCCGTCTTATGAAACTTTGGATGATGCTGTGCATGCTATACAAGAAAAAGGTATGGACCCTAATGGCTATCATAAACATTTATATAATGACGGCAATTATCTTGTGTTAGCTAAAGTTATAGAAGAGGTAACACACAAACCATACGCGCAAAATTATTATGAACGCTTAGGTAAACCATTAAAACTTAATAACTCAGCATTTTTCAATGAAAAGCCATTTCAACAACATATGGCGATAGGTTACTATTACAAAAATAATAATTTAATAAGTGCCAAGCCGAATACACTACAAGAATATTATGGTGCCGGTAATTTATTCATGACGACTAAAGATATGGGAGTTTTACTAGAAAAATTAATTAATAATAAAATTTTTGATCAATCAGTAACTAATCCGTTCATTCATGAATTTGGCACCAAACGCTATCCAACTAATTATCGCTATGGCTTTTATACGTTCCCTAAATATAATAGAGTCAGTGGTATGTTTAATGGTCAAAATTTTACTGGTTTTTCTAATGGCAAATATACAGTGGTTTTAGGGACAAACAAGATACTCTCCAATACTACTAATAACGAATATAAAATTACGCATATATTCCAAAATATCTTAAAACAAAACTATGATATTAATGTATATGGTAAAAAGTTCTATTAAAAATAACCAGGCTGGGAAATCAATCTCAAAGTAATAGCACAAAGATGATTTGACATTAAAAATCGTCTTTGTGCTTCTTTTATACTCAATACTGCGCGTTTATATATGAATTTACAATAAAATGATTTTTAAAAAATAAGAACCTTTCACATTATTTAATAAATTTCTCTAAATGAGAGGACTTATGTATAAAAACAATAACCTGCCTCTACATAAGTTACCAAATAGAAACTTCAGTCTTAATGGCCTACAAATGATATCTCTGACCACATTAATGACATTATGAAAAGCATATAGGGCTTTGCCGTTGTCACTTTAATTCGTTACATGAATGTCTCAGACTGATTGTTATGCTTATTTACAATATGCTAATGAAGACAAGAAACTTTCTAGATACTGATTAGATTGTGATGATGTTACGACCGTACAATTCGGATTGTTAGACTTAATATCAACTACTGTAGCACCCTTTGTATATTTACCATTGAGCTCAATTTGTAGTCTTGCTGATACAGTATGATATTGATTGGGATTTAAAAGATATAGAATTGTAAAGACATCATAGACATTTAAACCGTGTTCAATGTTTTCAGTGCGATAATGCTGAAATAAATGATAGAGCATTGTTCCAGTTTGATTTATTTGTTTTAGCTGTTTAACTACTGAATGGGGCAAGGGAGATTGTCTTGCTAAATCCAATCCGACCATCGTTAACGGGACACCAGAGTTTACTACAATATTGGCTGCTTCTGGATCACAATACATATTAAATTCAACTAGGGGAGTTACATTTCCTCGACCTAGACTACCACCCATAAAAATAATTTCCTTAATATAGTGTGCGGTTTCTGGATAGGTTGCTAATAATAAAGCGATATTTGTTAGTGGTCCTAAAGCAATAATGATCACGGGTTCTATACTTTCTATAAGTACATCTTTTATAGCTTCTACAGCTTTAGTAGAAGCTAAATCAGCAGTGGTTATTGGAGGGAAATCATACCCTGCCATACCTGATTCACCATGGACTTCTCGTGCGTCATATAAATCATTAATTAATGGATGAGCAGCACCACGATGTACGGGTACGTTACTATTAAAAAAGGATTTTAATTTAAGCGCATTACGTGTTGTATTCTCAATGTCGACATTACCATTCACGGTTGAAATCATTTTTACGTCTATGTAGGGATGATTTAAAGCAATACTAATTGCTGCTGCATCATCAATACCAGGGTCCGTATCAATAATAATAGGGAAAGTCATTATTATCTTCTCCTTATGTCATTTTTAGTCTTAGTTTACCTTAAAAAATAAATGCAAACAAAAAACCAGCTATCAAAGATTTTACTTTGATAGCTGGTTTTCACTTACATTCATAAGTTAGTAGCGCATTATAAGTGGTGTGAGTGTCCACCTTGCATTACCCAGTACGTACCGATAACAGTAACAAGGGTGATGATAATGGCAAAAATAACTTTGAATGATTGAACTTGTCCATCTTTACCTTCAGTTAAATGCATAAACATTAATAATTGAAGGGCAGCTTGGATAAATGCAAATCCAAAGATGATTGTAACTTTAGCATGGAAAGTCAATGTTGTGTATAGAGTTACAAACACTGCTAAAAGCGTTAATACGATAGAAGCAATAAATCCGATTGTATGTTTTACGATTGTATTCATCCGCTATACACCATCCCTATCATATATACGGCAGTGAAGATGAAGATCCAAACAACATCTAAGAAGTGCCAGTATAAACTTACAATGAATAACTTAGGAGCATTGTATTTATTCAATCCACGAGTTGCTACTTGGATTAATAAGCAAATGATCCAAACAATACCTAACGAAACGTGGGCACCATGAGTACCTAAGAGGATGAAGAAACTTGACCAGAACGAACCGATTGTTGGATTTACACCTTCGCTAGCATAGTGCGCGAATTCGTATATTTCAAATCCAACGAATACAAGGCCTAATGCAAGTGTAATAATCATCCATAACATCATTAAGTTTTGCTTTTCTTTACGCATATAGTAAATTGCAATACCACATGTGTAAGAACTTAATAACAAGGCAAATGTCATAATCAATACGAGTTTTAACTCGAATAAATCAGTTGTCAATTTACCTGCATAATCGCCACCATGTTGTAACGTTAATAACGTTGCAAATAGTGTACCAAATAAGGCAAATTCGGCTGTAAGGAAAATCCAAAAGCCAAGTTTATTTAGTTCACCTTCATGCGTACGTGCATCAATAGTTTTTACATCATGACTCATGACTTACAGCCTCCCTTTCTTTAATTCGTGCTTCTCTTAAGCGAGCTTCATTTTCAGCAACTTCAGAAGCTGGAATATGATATCCGTGATCTTGAACGAAACTTTGATAAATCATCGTACCAAATACACCTACTAAACAGATTAGGGCAGGGATGATTGTTTCGAAGATTAAGAAGAAACCACCGATAGTCATGAAAATACACATCCAGAAACCAGTGTGTGTATTGTTAGGCATGTGAATATCTTTGTAATTATGGTTGTCTAAGTAGTGACGACCATGTTCTTTCATATCAACAAATGTATCATAGTCATTCCAGTCTGGAGTGATTGCAAAGTTGTATTTAGGTGGAATAGCTGAAGCAGTAGACCACTCTAATGTACGACCAAGACCATCCCAGTTATCACCAGTTGCTTCACGAGGTGCTTTAATATGGCTATAAACGATGCTAACAACAAGGAATAAGAAACCTACTGTCATTAATAGGGCACCGATTGTTGAGATGAAGTTTAGTAAAAACCAGCCATCTGAAGGCATATACGTGTATAAACGACGTGGCATACCATCTAGTCCAAGAATGAATTGTGGTAAGAAACAAACGTTAAATCCAATCATGAACAACCAGAAACACCATTTGTTTAATGTTTCATTTAATTTGTAACCCATCATCTTAGGATACCAGAATATTAAACCAGCTAAGCAGGCAAATACTACACCAGTAACCAATGTATAGTGGAAGTGAGCTACTAAGAAATAAGTGTTGTGATATTGATAGTCAGCTGATGCCATTGCTAACATTACACCAGTAACCCCACCTAATAGGAAGTTAGGAATAAATGCTAATGAGAATAACATCGGTGACTCGAAAGTAATTCGACCTTTGTATAGTGTTAATAACCAGTTAAATAGTTTTACACCGGTTGGTACACCAATTAGCATTGTTGAGATTGAGAAGAATGAGTTGATTAATGCACCATTACCCATTGTGAAGAAATGGTGAACCCAAACTAAGAAACTCAAGAATGCGATACCAGCAGTTGCCCAAACCATACTTTGATGTCCGAATAAACGTTTACGAGCAAATGTTGGGATAATTTCAGAGTAAATACCAAATGCAGGTAAAATAACGATATATACTTCAGGGTGCCCCCATACCCAGAAGAAGTTTGCCCATAACATAGGCATACCGCCGTCTGCAACGGTAAAGAAGTGTGTTCCAAAGATTCTATCAGCTGTCATTAACGCTAATACAACAGTGAATACTGGGAATGCCAAAATGATAATTAATGTTGTAACAAATGCTGTCACTGAGAACATTGGCATTTGCATAAATTTCATTGTTGGCGTCTTCGCTCTAAGAATTGTAACGAAGAAGTTGATACCGGTCATCAGTGTACCAATACCCGATAGCTGAATTGCAATCAAATAGTAGTTTACACCTGGACCAGGACTGAATTCGCCAGCTAGTGGTGCATAGTTTGTCCAACCAGCAGCTGGTGAACCACCAATAATAAATGATAAGTTGAATAAAATCATACCAGCAAAGAATAACCAGAAACTAATGTTATTCATAACTGGGAAGGCTACATCACGCGCACCAATTTGTAATGGAATAACAACATTCCATAAACCGAACACAAATGGCATAGCCATAAAGATAATCATGATAACACCGTGTGTACTAAAAATTTCATTATAGTGGTTTGATTCTAAGAACTTGTTGTCTGGTACAGTTAATTGCGTACGAATTAACAGTGCATCAATACCACCACGAACGAACATTAATACTGCACAGATTAAATACATTAAGCCGATTTTTTTATGGTCTACGGATGTGAACCATTCAGTGTATAGATATTTCCATAATTTGAAATAAGTAATTACCGCAATAACAGCGATGACTAAGAATGGTGCACCAATTTGTGCAGCTGTAATCATCCAGTTACCTTTAACTAGTAATTGATCCCATGGAAAATTCATTAATGTCCACCTCCATGATCATCATCGTGCTTAGACGCATTTTCGTCTTTAGCAGATTTTGAGATTTTTTCCATTTCCTTATGATTGTGTTTTTCTTCATCCTTAAATTTACCTTCATAAGGATCATCGTTGCCAAGAATCATAGGTTTCATTCCATGACGTGCATAGTTAGCATTTGTAACTTTAACTTTACGTGCAGGCTTGATTGGTTTATCAGTTACATCTTTGTAAAGATCTTTTTCATCTGTGAAGTTAGGATCTTTTAGCTCGAAATTAAAACGTTTATAAGCATAGAAGATGTATTCTGGATCAGCTGCAGGGTCAACAAATGCCATATGTGTACCATTGAATGTGAGTTCTTTATTAGAAGTACTTGGTAAGAGTTGTTTATCAAAGGTATCTTGATCTAACGTTTTCTTACTGTGTGCTTCTTTAACCCATGAATCAAAATCTTTTTCACTTACAGAGTGAACTTTAAATGTTTGACGTGAGAAACCTTCACCATTGAAGTTAGAGTTACGTCCTCTGAAAGTACCTAATTGATCGGCTGTTAAAGTCCAATCCATAGTCATGCCAGTCATGGCATATTTTTGACCACCCAATTGTGGAATCCAGAAACTTGTCATGGTATCCATCGCTTGAAGCTTGAATGTTACCGGACGGTCTTTAGGAATAGTTAATGTATTCACCGTTTCGACCTTCTGATCTGGATAAGCAAAGAACCATTTATATCCAGCACTTACTGCGTAGATTGTAATAGGATCTTTGTCCTTTTGAGGTGGTTTTTCGTAATCGTATAAAGTTTTAACTGTTGGAATAGCTAAAGCAGTTACGATTAAGATTGGTACCACAAACCAAATAGTTTCAATTAAACCATTGTGGTGCATCTTACCAGATTCGTCATTTTTATTATAACTGTACTTAAAGATAAAAACGGCGAACATCGTAAGTACAACAGCAACAATAACAAGCATGAAGACGATTGAGTAGATAATCAAGAACTTCTGACTACTTGCTACTGGCCCTTTTGCATTAAAAACTTCTAAATTGGAACAACCACTAAGCAATACCAGTGTCCCAAACATTAGAAGCAAAGACTTAAATTTTGACACTTTTTTGACCTCCTAATACTACAAATGTAGGGCTTATCATTAATTTTAGTTTATTACGCAATATTTACAAGTACCTATAAGAAAAAAATTAAAATTATATGTAGGGAAAGACTAATAATGTGAGTTGTGGCGGGAAGTCCGAGATTTGTTAAAATTATGTGTCCATTCTGTGAAACCTAATATTTTAGCGGGAAGAATAGCAGATCAAGGGAATAGTTGAGAATGGTTATCATTTGTAGGGGTTAAGCGGTTTCCAGAATATTAAAAAAGACAGAGTTAAAACGCTCTGTCTATGTATCAATTATTTAACTTCGATATATCGGGTTGAAGTTTCAAGTGCGCCATCCGAATCAACGACTTCATATTTAACTTTATATTTTCCTGCTTTTGTTGTGTCAACATGGCCGTCAACTTGAATTTTATGTGTTAAATCTCCATCCTCTTTATCATACGCGCGTATACCTTTCAAAGGATGGTATTGTTGTCCTTTTTCAATAACTATATCATTTACTCCCTTTAATTCGGGTGCGTGGTTAGTAGTTGCTTCTGCACTTAAATTTGGGGTAACAAGGGTAGCGGAGACACCAAGCGCTGAAAGTGACTGTATTAGTTTATTCATATTTTGTTTACCTCCGAGTCATTAAGTCGTCTATCTATTTATCTTCACTATACACGTTTAGTTTTTATAATTCATCGTACTATAGTCCTAATATACAATAAATAAAATTTAAATTAAATAAACATCTAGAAAAATATTTATTAAGGTTTTGTAAAATGACTAATTTGTGAATTATTTTGCATAATAGTGAATTAGGTCCAATCTAAGGTTTAGAATAAAAAGTGGAAATAAGTTTGTATCATTAAGGGAGTTGAAGTTATGTTAAATGAGAAAGAAATGGATATTGTTCAACAAACAGTACCCGTATTGCAAGAAAAAGGAACAGAAATTACATCAAACTTTTATAACAGAATGTTTAAGCAACATCCAGAGTTAAAAAATATGTTTAACCAAACCAATCAACAAAAAGGATTTCAATCCACAGCGTTAGCACAAAGTGTATTAGCAGCAGCTATTAATATAGAACATTTAGAACGGATTATGCCAGTGGTAAAAGAAATTGCTTATAAACATTGTGCTTTACAAGTACCACCAGCAGGATATGATATTGTAGGAGAAAATTTAATTGCTGCTATTAAAGATGTTGTCGGACTTGATGATAGTAGTCCAATCATACAAACATGGAAAAATGCTTATCGAGAAATAGCACAAGTATTTATTGATGTAGAGCAAGAGATATACAGTCGTATGTTATGGGAAGGCTTTCAACCATTTAAAATTGTTAAAATTGAAGAATTATCTTCCGATATTAAAGCATTTACTGTTGAATCAACACAATATGATTTAAGTCGCTTTGAACCTGGTGAATATATTACGGTCGATGTCTCAAGTGATAAAATGCCTTACCGAGCTAAACGTCATTATTCAATTGTAGCTGGAACACCACAACATTTAACCTTTGCAGTTAAAAGAGATGTTTCTACCCACCATGAAGGTGAAGTGTCTACTATTTTGCATGATGAACTACATGAAGGGGACGATATTAATCTCTCCGCGCCGGTGGGACCATTTAAAGTAGATAATAACAGAGACAAACATTTGTTTTTAGGTGCAGGTATTGGTGTAACACCGCTCGTTCCAATGTTTAAACAAGTAATCGATAATGATAAACAATCACATTTTATTCAAGTAACTGCAGATACTGATGATACGCCATTTGTTAATATATTATCTCAGTATAGTGATAATGCAACAGATGCAAGCTATGAATTATATGATCGCTCAGTGCAAGGATATTTAAAACAAGCTGATTTAATACAACATATTGATGAACAAACTGCAGTATATGTTTGTGGAGGTACTAAATTTTTACAATCAATGATTAGTATGTTAAGAGAAATGGGTGTAAATGAAAGTCAGATTCATTTTGAAACATTTGTGCCTAAATTAAGTGTTGAAGTATAATATTGGATAAAAACAATCTAGAAAACGCCTTGCTAAGATATAAATATGACGTATTTTGGCGAGACTCTTGAGGGAACAGGACAAGCTGAAGACAGGGGCCCC
>OBVF01000060.1_pt1 | contig 66493 bp, 63 predicted proteins | sample 1476041 | NCBI WGS metagenome assembly OBVF01 (sample SAMEA2579983, study PRJEB22360) | human gut metagenome
GGTGCCCACGGAGGACTTGCACCTCAGATGTACGACATGCCCGTCGTACCTAAAAACGAAGCTAGACTTTTGTCTCAGCTTCGTTTGTTTTATCTAACCTTATTTACGGCGTTTTTTCTTCGCTTTTTTCATTTTATTTGCCATGCGTTTCATTGATTGCTTCATCGCAAATTCGCCGACTTTCCCTTTTAGACCGCCGCCCATCATTTGACTAAGATCCATATCTCCGCCACCAAGTGCTGAAAGGTCTGGCATACCATTACCGCCCATCATGCCTTCAAGTGATGACATATCCATACCATTTGGCATATTTTTAGGGAGATTATTTGGGTTGATTCCCATTTGCTTCATTGCTTTTTCCATATCACCAGACATAACACCTTGCATCATTTGTTTTGCTTGGTTGAAATCTTTGATGAATTTATTAACTTCAACGAAGCTATTTCCTGAACCTGCAGCAATACGGCGACGGCGGCTTGGGTTGAGCAAATCAGGATTTTCACGTTCTTCTGGTGTCATTGATGACACGATAGCACGTTTACGAGCGACAGCTTTTTCATCAACTTTAAAGTTTTTAAGCGCTGGATTGTTTGCCATACCAGGAATCATTTTAAGCAAATCTTCCATTGGTCCCATGTTTTGAACTTGATCTAATTGGTCGATGAAATCGTTGAAATCAAAGGTATTTTCACGCATTTTTTCCGCGAGTTCCAATGATTTTTTCTCGTCATATTCTTGGCTGGCTTTTTCAATCAATGTCAGCAAATCACCCATGCCAAGGATACGGCTAGACATACGATCTGGGTGGAAGGTTTCAATATCCGTAATTTTTTCACCAGTACCAGTGAATTTGATTGGTTTACCAGTAATTTCACGGATTGAAAGCGCAGCACCACCACGTGTATCACCGTCAATCTTAGTTAAAACAACCCCTGTGATATCCAATTGTTTGTTGAATTCGTCAGCGACATTGGCAGCTTCTTGACCAATCATGCTATCAACAACCAAAAGAATTTCATTTGGATTTGCTAAAGCCTTAACATCACGGAGTTCTTCCATGAGTTTTTCGTCAATTTGCAAACGACCAGCCGTATCAATGATAACGTAATCGTTGTGATTTTCTTTGGCTTGTGCCAAACCATTTGTCACGATTTCAACAGCTGAGTGGTCAGTTCCCATGTCAAAAACTGGCACATTGATTTGATTACCAAGTGTTTTTAATTGGTCGATAGCCGCTGGGCGGTAAATATCGGCAGCAATCATCAACGGACGTGCATTTTCATCTTTAATCAGCTTGTTAGCTAATTTCCCTGCAAATGTTGTTTTACCAGCACCTTGGAGACCAACCATCATAATGATTGTTGGAATTTTAGGTGATTTTTTAAGTTCAGCTGTTTCAGAACCAAGAATTTCAGTTAATTCTTCGTTAACAATCTTAACGATTTGTTGTGTTGGGTCAAGTGTATCAATGATTTCATGACCAACTGCACGTTCACGCACGCGTTTGATGAAAGTCTTAACAACTGGCAAAGCAACGTCAGCTTCAAGCAATGCCAGACGAATTTCTTTTGTGACTTCTTGGACGTCTTTTTCAGACAACTTCTTCTTTCCGCGAATATTTTTAAACACCCCTTGCAGGCGTTCTGTCAAACTTTCAAAAGCCATAGTATCTTTTCTCCTACCTAAGTATCTCTATAATTTTACAAATGTTCTTCTGTTTGATGAATAATACGGATTAATCACGATTATCAATACTACTCAAAACGGAAATTTTCTCTTTCAAAAATTCATCATCAGGATATTTTTCTAAAATATCATCAAAAATTTGGCTACGAACAATATAGTCTGAATACATGTGCAGCTTCATCTCGTAAGCTTCTAAGATTTTCTCTGTTCGTTTAATGTTATCATAGACTGCTTGACGGCTCACACCGAATTCTTCAGCAATTTCTGCCAAACTATAATCATCCGCATAATATAGTTCAATATAATTCATCTGCTTGTCCGTTAACAAAGCAGCATAGAACTCAAAAAGAGCATTCATACGATTGGTTTTTTCAATTTCCATAGCCTTTATTTTACCATAATTTAGCTGAATTTAATAGTCAGAAATGGTTAAAAATCATGATACCTCATTTTCAATAAAAATAATAGTAAGAATGCTTTTTCTTGCTTTATTTAGCGTAAAGTGGTACAATTTATTGTACAAAATAGACAGAGGAGGAGCCAATATGGAAGCTGTTGCATATTCAAATTTTAGACAAAATTTAAAACATTATATGAAACAAGTTAATGATGACGCTGAACCACTTATTGTAACTTCTAAAAATATTGATGATACTGTCGTAGTCCTTTCAAAACGTGACTATGATAGCATGCAAGAAACATTTCGCATTATGTCTAATAACTACCTAATGAATAAAATTAAACGCGGCGATGAACAATTCAAGGCTGCTAATTTTCAGACACATGAATTGCTCGAGGTAGATGATGATTAAAGCATGGTCTGACGATGCGTGGAACGACTATATGTATTGGTATAATCAAGGAAATAAAGCGACAATTAAAAAAATTAATCGCCTAATCAAGGAGATTGACCGCACTCCTTTTACTGGCATTGGTAAACCTGAACCACTTAAACATGATTTATCTGGCAAATGGTCACGACGTATAACCGATGAACATCGTTTAATTTACAGTGTTGATGAGATTACTATTTACTTTTATTCTTGCAAAGACCATTATTAAAAAAACTGTCCAGTGGACAGTTTTTTCATGAGCCTAAAAATTGAAAAGCGAATCATGAGTTTTGTCATTTCAAATCTTTTGTGGCTTCTTCTAGGATGTGCATTTGGAGAATGGTTTGTTCCTCTGTTACCAAAATTGGTTTGTGATTGATGAGAGTTTCATACAAGGCGTCGTAAAAGCGACCGTTATCTCCTTTGATTGTCTCTACTGCTTCTTCATGGTAATGCCCATTGTCATCGTAATACGTTAACGTGCCAAAATTTTCTGGTTTATCCAAACCAAAATCGTCATTGTCTGGCAAATAGAATTTCTTGAGATCCGCTTCTTGGCGGTCTTTTTCGTATTTAACAAACATGCCCTTGCGACCATAAACGACAAAACTTGGACGTTCTTTTACTCTGAAATAGCTTGATTTTACCGAAACTTTTAAGCCGCCAGGGGCAACATGAAATGTATCTGTTGAATTTTGATAATAAAAATCAATGTCAAAATAATCATTCATGCGCCCAGCACCTAAAAGCTGACGCACATCATAATGTACATCATCAGGCTTGCCAAAATAAGAAATCACTTGATCTACCGTGTGGCAAGCATGGTTATAAACATAAGATTCATCTTTCGAATATTGTGTAACATTCTCTGGCACCTCAGGGCGGTAGTAATCGTAGTGCATTTCAACTTCTAACAAATCACCCAATTTTCCAGAAGCAATCACCGCTTGCGTTGTCAAAAAATCACTGTCAAATCGGCGATTTTGATACCCTTGTATCATGAGCCCTTTTTCTCTTGCCAAATCAAATAATTCTTGTGATTTCTTAACAGACTGAGTAAATGGTTTTTCAAGAACAAAATTTTTACCTGCTTCTAAGACCTGCTTAGCTGTCTCATAATGCGCGGGAGCAGGTGTTGTTACAACAACGACATCAATTTCTGGGTCGTTTAACAAGTCATCTAATTTATCGGTGTAATGAACACCTTCCCACCTAGCCCAATCATCTCGCAAAGTTGGGGCATAAATTGTCTTTACAAAAATAGTATCTTTCCGACGCATTAAAAACGGTAAATGGTAACGATTCGTACTTTTACCATTGCCATAATACCCAATTGTCAATCGTTTTGTCATGATAGGTCTCCTTTTATAAATTAAATCAAAAATCCTGTGAATGGCTCTGCTTGAAACGAAAGACAATCTGCCATTCCTGCTACTAGAACACGAAAATCATCACCATTTTTTAAACCTGATAATCCAATTACAGCAACCAATTCCTCGCCCACCTTAATCGGAAAAGCGCCGCTAACGGGTAACTGCGAATGGATTTCCGTTTCTGTCAAAGTTATTTCTCCTACATGATGAGCAACTAAAGACCAGAGGCTATTGTGCTCTGTTTTTAACACAGTTTTTATCTTGCCTTGAACAAAACTGAGATTTCGTTCTTTCGCTTGGTTACCAACGTATTGAAAAACGGGGACTTTGTCAGATACTCTGATGATTCGGATAGCGAGTTTTTCAGCTTGCTCTGTATTTTTGAGTATTTTTCCACCCAAAGCAAGTGCCTCTTGACTGCCAAAACTTTGAAAGCGCAGCTGATGTTCAAGTTTCTCTAACTCCTCCAAATGTTCAGCTTTATAATAGCCTTTTGTTTTCTCTAAAATCGTTTCATTTGCCATATAATTAATTATCCATTGGGAAAATAATGCCTGCTTCTTTACGCAATTGTGTTTGAACTTTGCTAACAGAAAGACTGGCTTCAAGTTCTTTGTAGCAAGCTTCCAAATCATTGTCATTAATCATTTTGACAAAGGATTGAAATTCTGGAATAAGTCTGGCTTGTGACAAACCGTCATCAAAACTTTCTTTGCTACCGTCATTTAAGACCAATTTGACCTCACCGACGAGATTTGGAGATAGCGTTGTTTCGATATACCCCTTTGTTCCTTGGATAAGGCTGCCAGATTTTCCTTTGCTGTCTTTTGCTGCTGTACAAACCGCGATAAAGTCTGGGTAGTTTAACACAGCAACACCACTTGTATCAATGCCACGTTCCACATTTGCAAAATAATGCTGATTTTCTGGTTGACCGAAAAGCCCCATGACAAAGTGCAAGTTATACAAATTTAAATCCATCATGGCACCGCCAGCTTTGGCAGGGTCAAAAACAGGTAAAATCTCACCTTTCTGAAAAGCATCATAACGACGAGAATATTGACTGTACTTGCTTTCAACTAATTTTATCTGACCGATTTTCGGTAACCATTCACGGATTTTTTGATAGGTTTTAAAATAACGTGTCGTGATAGCTTCAAACAAGAACAATCCTTTAGCTTGTGCTAATTCTTTCAAATGCTGTGCTTCTTTGGCATTACTTGTCATTGGTTTTTCAACGATGACGTTGAGCCCGCTATTTAACGCCTTTTCAACAAAACTAACGTGTAAAAAATTAGGAACGGCAATATAAACGGTATCGATGCCAGATTGACTTAATTCCTCAAAATCGCTGGTGGCTAGAGGAATGTTATACTTTGTGCACCACTGCTTTAGCTTGTCCATATCACTTGGAACGCTTTGAATCCCTAAAATTTCCAACTGCTCTATTTGAACCAATTTCGGTAAAAATTCTTCAACAATTAAACCTGCTCCGATAACGCCTAATTTCATTGTTTTTCTCCTTTGTGACTTGATACTGTTATCTTACGCCTTGTTTACTGAAAAAGCATGGTTTTGAGCAGATTTAGAAAATTATTTTCACGATTTTTTTGCCTAGATAGTTCTTTTATGGACATTTTTTTCAGACATTTTTGATATACTTAAAGAAAAGGAGCATGATATGGGAATTATTGCAGATTTGGAAAATCAAACAACCTTTACTGAGCTTGAAAAAGAGCTTTCTAATTACATTTTAGAGCATTTAAACGACATTCCACAGCTGACGATTTCGCAGCTAGCTCAGCAATCATTTACGTCAAATGCTACTGTTAATCGTCTTTGTAAAAAGCTTGGTGTGGCTGGTTACAAAGCTTTTCGTATTGCTCTAGCAGCCGAACTCGAAAAACAACGTTTTTCAAAAAGTCATGTTGATTTTGACAATCCTTTCTCCATGAGCGAAAATACGGCGAATATCTTCAAAAACGTTGCCAGTATTTCTAAGGAAGCTATCGATATTTGCTATGCTTCGGTGTCACAAGACTTAGTCGCCAAAGCTGCGCAGCAAATTGCCAAGGCTAAGCGTGTTTACATTTTTGCGACAGGAGATTCTTACTTGGTTGGCTTGTCTTTTTCAAATATGTTGGTAAAACTTGGCATTCAAGCAATCATGGTCAATCAATTTCATGACAGTATCGCTGTGATTTATCATTCAAACAAAGATGATGTGATTCTGTTTTTATCTTATTCTGGCAATATCTTGAACACCTACGCTCAAGAATTGGAGCTTATCCAAGCTCGGCACGGCAAAACGATTTTGATTTCTTCGAAAGCCTTTAGAGATAAGATTGACTTAAACATCACTTTTCCTGCCAAAGAAAGTATCGTTAACAAAGCAGGCGGTTACTATTCACAAACCGCCATGCATTACATTTTAAATTGCCTTTATAGCCTGCTCTACACCTCAAATTACTTTACCAACCGAAGGCAAAAAAACGCCATCGAAAACCTAGCCAAGAAAGACTTGCAGTGATTGTGAGTATAAGAAAAATCCAAGAAGTTTTATTTCTTGGATTTTAATTTTTATTACCATTTTTATAAAAGCACGGCTGGAAAAGCCTCCAGCGGGGCTTACGATTAGAGATACCTCTAACTCCCTATTGTACTTTTTAGGCTCATCGCATTAATTTTATAGAATTGAACAAAAATAGTTCATCACTCCCACCTACTTTTAACAGTCACATCTCCTCAATCATCTGGAGAATATCGACTATTGTAAACAGAGCACCAATCTTTTAGAAGAACGTTCTTAACCACATTGTCACCAAAAGTAATACACTCATCAATGCTGCTACCATATTCTTCAAGAAATGTCTGTACATATTCTTTATTGTTATTGGGAGTGGCCTCATCCAACACCCATAATTCTCTATAAAGTATCCTACTCTTTACATCATATTCATAATTAATATTTAATGTTCGAGAGCTTCCATTTCCTACATCATATTTAACTTCGAAAGCAAAACAACCTTCACTGTAACCAAATGTATAACCTAAGCTAGTCACAGAGTCTGGCAGGTGCTCTTCATCATACCATTCATGTGTCAATGAATCACCATTTGGTCTCCTACTAATAGGATTATACACCCCTTCAATTTTTTCCAAAGCTGATGTTCCTAATGAGTTCTGTTGATTATAATAAATTTCATCAAAAATATTATGAATAATATAATGGCGAACAGCAAAATAACCTAGGCAAAGCGCCACTAATGACATGGAAAAGATAAGCCACTTTTTAAGTTTTTGCATTTTTTTAATCCTCATAAAGAGTATCTAACCATTACAATCGCCTTTTTTAGTTATCATTCAAAACATCATCGTAAGTAATGGTTAGATCGCCTAAGTTATCCAAAGAGTAGCGATGACTGCCCTTCTTAAACCAAAGCCCTAAAATATCATCTTCTAAAACAGTCTGGCTTGTGGTTTGAAGCCAATCTAAATCTTTACCGTAACTTGCAAGCTGCGTAATAATTTCATCTGGATCATCCACAATATCTTCTGTGCCAGTTTGGTCTGCAATAGATATTTCTTGTATCAAAGAGCAATCGTTAAAATTATAAGAATAACTTACTGTCAAAAAGACATTATCAGCTAATTGGTAACGATATAAAAAACTAAAATAACTTTTTTGCTCTGTCAAATAAATACTCAAAAACTCCTCATTATCATCCAGATAATCTTTATCATAAGTTAGAATGGAGACATCTTGTTCAACGGGATCATAATGACTTTTACTACCCACGACATCACTCAACTTTGGTAACCCAACAATGTTAATGCTTTCTGTTTCCGAATAATACATCTCATCAAAGGGATTCTTTAAACTACGATAAACGGAGAACCAATAGCCAGATAGAGCAACTACTATTACAAGTCCTAACATTAGAAATACTTTCTTTTTCATTAGTTGTCCTCTCCAAATAAGTTTTCTTCCTCTTCCAAACTCTGAATAAACAAATAAGAGCCCTCGTAATTTTCTTGCAAATAAGCCATGGCTTCATCTTCTGAAACCGAAGCATAAATCGGAGCTCCAGTAACAGGGTTTACTGCAACCACTTCTTTTGGCACTAAGCTAGAAAAGATTGTCGTTTTAACTTCCTCAAGGTCAATGTTCTGTTTAAACTCTGCCTCACGGGTTGTTTTCCCCGCCCTTAACTCTGATTGATAGCTATTCAAGGCGGTCATATAAGATTGCCCTGATGACATCCGACTCGTAAGGTTAACCGCATCCAAATCGGCTAAATAATCATCAATGCCAATACTTGGATCTCTTTCATTTGCATTTCGAGTGGTATCACCTTCCCAACCTGCTAAATCTTCCACTTGCCCATTAATCAGTGGATAAGTAGACGGTCGTAAGTGCGTAGCCATCGTAATGGATTGATGAGTAAAATCAGCTTTGTGATACATGGTTTCCATACCAGCTAGAACTTCATCAACAGTAATATCAATACCTTTATTATCTTTATAGTCGCGTACAGTACCTTCAGCATACTTCAAAAGATTTTCTCCTGTTAAATCCGCACCCGACAGACCATGCTGAAGTATTAGATTTTTATAAAGTGTCTCGGAATCTTCAGCTGATATGCCTAATTTCGCCATGATTTCGTCATAAGTCATTCCAACACGATAGACGAAATTGCCACTAGCTGTTGATTTTTCATGATAGAAATAAGTTGCCAAGTCTCCTGCGGTTGTATTCCAGAGAATTTCGTCCGTAGTTCCATTAACCGCACCATAAGAGACACTCCCAATAAGCCGTAACAACAAATAATCTCGTTCATCTTGTGAGAGTTTCGGAAACTCTTTGTCAATGCCTCGTTTAACGTCTAGGATAATTTGAGCGGTTTCCGCATCAAAGCCGTACTGGGTCATGAGATTAGCCATGAATGTTTTTTCTTCGGTAGTGGCTTTGACATCCTTAACCGCATACTGGTTATTTAGAACCGTTGCCCAAGACATATTCGCCATGGTTTGAAAAGTACCTGTTTGGGCATTCCATGACTGGTCGATTTGAGATAACCCAAGCGTCATTTGCGTATCAATATCAGCTAACGCATCAAAGATACTGGCTGAATAAGTGTCAAAGGCGTAAAGCTTTTCTAAGATTTCTTCATAAGTCCGTTTGAGCTCCGCATGCATCTCAATCAATTCCGCATGGTATTGATGAAGACTCGTTTTGCGTTCTAATGACATCACTGAAATCAAGGACAATTGCAACTCCGCCTCTTCCAGAACATTTAGGCTCTGCTGTTGCTGGTCGATGCGTTGCAGCAACTCATCTTCTCGCCAAGACTTTCCGTCCACCATCTCAATATAATCATTCGGCAGTTTGCTAATCAGTTGGCTTAAGGTTTCTTCGTAGAGTTCCCCACCACGAGCTAACGCTTGAAGAACGGTCTCCGCAAAAGTCCTGGCAGAATCATAAGCTTTGCCTTTTAAGCTTTCCGTATCGGAAACAAACTGATTAATCGCTTGTTGGATAGCTTGATACCCTTCCAGTTGGTGTTGACAATAACTGGTGGTCGTTTGTGCTTGACTTTGTGAGTCCTCTAAAATCATATCAATGCTCATCTTGTGCCTCCTTTCGCAAGAGGTCAACAAGAGCGTCTTCGAGGTCATCTTCTTGTTTTTTAAGCTCCGCTAATGCCTCATCTGCTTCCCCAATCAAATGATGACGGTAACGGCTTGTCAGGTCTAAAGCCATTTCAAAACGAGGCGCATAATAACTCTAACCGTCTTGCCAGAAAAACTCCTCTGCTTGAGCCGCTATTCCTGAATAGTACTCGTAGGTCTCCTGTAACTCCGCTGTTTTTCGCCGAACCACATAGGTCTCTTCTATCTGGTTTTCAATTTCATACCGTTTCATCCTACTCTCCCTTTAACGCTTGTGCTCCCTCTTGATCAACCGCTTCAAAATCACTGGCAACAGAATGCAAATGTTCCATTGTCGTGGCTAAAGCTGTTTTAACCTGGTTAGCTATTGCCCCGCTTCGTTGAATGACGGCTTTAGCTTTCGGGTTTCCTTGCACGGTTGTTTGCTCATCCAACGTAACCGACGACGCATCCGCTAACAACTGATCCTTAGCAGTTGTCAACGCTGTTGCATGTTGTTGCGCCGCAGATAAATCGCTTTTAATTTCCATCAAATCTCCTCCCATTGTCCTTGATGTTATTTCCTTTATTCTATCATAATTTACAAGTAAACTCACTAAAAACAGGACAGCACCATAACGTACTGTCCTGCAAGCTTAATTATTCTCCAAATAAAACTCAAAACGGTCGCCGACGTATTGGCTGTGAACGTATTCAAATGGTCGTCCATCTGTGAAATAGGATACCTGTGTCAATGCCAGCACCGCATGATTTTTAGGCACTTTGAGATAATTCGCCACGCGCTCACTTGCATTTTTGGCATAAATCGTTTGCTGACTCTTGCCGATTTCATAACCATTATCCGTTAATGTTTGGAAGAAATGCTCTGTGATGTCCTCTTGATTGAAAGACTGAATGAGCTTTTCTGGAATTGATGCCACTTCAAAAACCAAAGGAACGTTATCTGCAAAACGCACGCGCTCCATACGCACCACGGTATCTGTCGCTTTTAGCTGTAACTGCTGGATTTCCGTTTCATTAGCAGGCTTTCGCTGATAAGAAATCAATTGTGACGACGGCGTTTTACCCTGCGAGCGCACAATTTCGGTGAAACTGGTTGTCCCACGCATTTTTTCTTGCACACGGTGGCTAGCCACATAAGTCCCGCTACCCACACGGCGCTCCAAAATGCCCTCTTCGACCAAAAGCGTAATCGCCTGACGAAGTGTCATCCGACTCACTTCGTAATCATCCGCCAAATCACGCTCACTCGGCAAACGCTGACCAATCTCCCAAACGCCCCCATCAATCTCTTTCTTAATCGCATCATGAATTCTAATATACGCTGGAACCATAACCTACTCCCGTTCTGTTCTAAATAACCTTGCTTTATTTTAACATATTTTTGCCGAAGTTTTTAGTGTTATTTCTTTTGGAAAATGGCGGTGCTGTGAAGTTAATTGAGTATAGCAAACTTTGTTCAAGGATTTTGAAATCAACCTTTTAGTAAGCTAGGAGTCTCATTATGGTGTAGTCGATTACATTTATCTACCTTTATGTAAATATCCTTCAGAAGATTGATACTTGTTAGGACTGCTTCTCCTGTATTTAGTTTCTTCACCTGATTTATCTGATTCTCAGATAAGTGATTCTGTATTGACTTTAATTCATCAGGAGAGGTAAGTCGATGAACCAACAATGTCCCAATCTGCCCTAGGAGCACCTTATCTACATCATTTGGATTCTGTGTAGTTAAGAACAAAAAAATTCCTTTCTTTCTACCTTCACGTGCTATGCTGTTCAATCCAGTATAAAATGTAAATCCTTCATTATTGATTCCCTTTGTATATCTATGAACTTCATCAACAAACATCACAAACGGTTTTATTTTTTTTGAACTTAAATTAACTAAATGATTTGAAATTAGATCGATAATCATCCCCCCAATACCATCAGTTGTTCCAATTTGTGAAGCATCTATATACAACGACTTACCAGTTTTTCCTTCTGTAAATGAGTCAATAATATCAATTAAACTTTTGCCATTTGAAGTAAAAAAATTAACAAGTGAAGTATTGTCTAATTTATAATTAACTTTTTGAATAAGATATTGATTTGCATTAAAATTGAAAGTATTTGCTATATAATTTCCTTTTTTGTCCTGTTGAGTTGTTTCAACAGCTATCTGATTCGGTAAAAGCTCAAGTTGAAAATTTCGATCTTCATCAGTGAGTTTTGAAAAATCACTCTCAACTTCTGTCACTAACTTTCCTATTTTTTTGTAGACATCCTGATTTCCAATCTTGAATTGATATCTTAATGAGCGTATTGCTTCAGCCAATACCGCTGGTTGTGTGCCATCATTTGTCTCAAAAAGAATTGACCATTGATTCATTGATATTTGCGATAAGGGAAGAACGGCATTTTTTCCCAGTACATACTTATCTACTTCATCTTCAGTAAAAGAATCAGAATATTCCCCCGTTGGGTCTACTATCAATGTTCTTATACCATCATTAACCAACTTATCTAAAATACTCAATGCAGATGTTGACTTACCACTATTTGTAGTTCCAACAGTCATCAAATGTCTATTAAATAGAGTTTTTGGCTGCAATTTTATTGGATATTCTTGAGAGCTAAAGGCAAGATTTGCGAAAGAAGATAACGATTTCTCGCTGTCAGGATTCACTTCTATTGATTTAATAAAAAGCTCCACTGCTTTTTCGTTAGCAATATATACCTTGTCGGTGATACCAACAGTATTTGTTCCATTTAACTTAAAATATTTCTCTCCCAATGGTATATATCCAAGTATGTCGATATTTATTTCTGGAAAAATTTTTTCTTGTTGTCCATTCGTCAACATCTCATGTACGCTATCAGAATTTGGAACTTTAGACTGAAATATTTCTCCAAAGAATAGACCATTACTTGAATCAATCAAAACATAGTAATTGATCGTATTTGGAGCGAGGACATCCGTTCTCAATTTTCTGTATGAAAATAGTGAAAGATTTTCTATTTGAATTGTTGCATATGAACGATTAACTTGAGAAATCATTCCAAGGTAATAATTACTCTTATCAGCCACTTTGTAAAAACTATCAATGTTCGTCATTTAAATACCTTCCACTCAAGTAATCAACTAAATCACTATTCATAGCAGCCTTTAAGAAAGAAATAGGATAGCCTTCATCCATAAGATGCACAAGTTCTCCCCAATTTTTATTATATTGACTTTTATCCTCTGTGATCTCAATATACTGCTTTTCATCTTTATCCCACTGTCTATTGGGGTCAATATTAAAATCTGTCACTAATAATCTCAGACTAGAGTTATTTTTCAATGCCTGCGTAATCATCTTAGAAATATGATCATCTGCAAAACTAAATCCTGAAGAAATCAGCAACGTATTGGGACGTTTTATAAGCTCTTGAAATTTTGTAAATAGCTCAAAATACGGTTCCTGATAACTTTGGGCAAACTTATCTGAACTAGGAAAAATCATTACCATTTTATCGGTTTCAGTAATGTTGTCTTTATTTTTTCTTACGATATCACCATTATCCTGTTTTTCCCAAGTAAACGATCCATGGATTTTAACAAGATTAAATGTCTTATCCTTATATTCAACTTCTCTAGTATTAACATTCTGAACCTCTTTCACGAGATTCCATTCAAACATATTGCTATCAAACTTTGGTAGAGGTGTAAAATTGAATCCGTCAAAAATAACAAAATTATTTTCCGCAGCAGCTTCCTCAATCAAAACATCATAATTAGTTGTAATAACGGAAAATTTATTTCCATCTTTTCCTGATAAGTCAGACAAGAACTTTAGTAATGCACCGTGTTTCAACACTCTGCTGTCATATGAATAATTTGTATTTTCCTTAATCAGTTCCAAAATCTTTTGAACCGTATTATTAAATCTTTCTTTATCATTTTCTGATACATATGGACGATAATGAAACAATGTAGATAAAAAATCCTCTAGATTAAAACTTTTATCTAATTTGGAAATTCCTGATGATTCAGATTCTACAGAGTCTAATATATCCCCATCTTTGTACCTGCACATCTTAGCCAATTTTTCTAACGTATAGAGTTCATCTATATCATGTAGTTTTTCAAATATATCATCTGCAATCATTCTTACTGTTTTCCCATATTTTAGATTTTCTCCTACTACAGACGCCCCAGCACCAGCGAGAAAAACAATATTTGAATACTTCTCTCCGTAAATAGTTTTACGAATCTTTTCGCTAATCAATTGCTTAAATTCACTCTCTTTAAATTCATTTTGAGAGTCATCCTTTGTTTCTTGCTTTTCTAGCTTTCCATGGGAATCAAAAAACTCCTTGCCCTCAATTTTATCTACACCGTATGAGATTGAATTCGATAAATAGTGCAATTCAATCTGTTTATCGTTAGATTTATTCTCATTATCAAAAAAGAAAAAAACACCATATCACTCCTCTACTTCAAACTTCGGTAAACTATTGACCAAATCGACTGTCTGCATAGATACATTGATGATTCTTAGTAGCAGATTAAAAATATATTTTTCATCATCACTATAATCATTCGGATCATCAGTAATACCTGATTTTTTATCTGTTTTAACCTGATATTGATCCATAATCCATTCGATCGCTGAACGTCCATTAACAACATATTGATAAGCTTTTTCTGGAATATTGCTGATAGTAATGTCATTATTATAAATAACAGTTGAACGGTCATTGATTGATTTACCATTCTCATCACGTTTTTTAGCAAACTTCATCTTAGTTACCTTGTAAGATATCTGGTCTGATAATTGAATATCTGCATATTCATAGACAGAGACATCCTCATAGTTGAGGTGCAAATCCATAAGTGCCTTGCCAACTTCAACATATTTTTCTTTGTTTTTGACAATTGGAATTCGAGCTAGGTCTTTTTTCAAATCGTTAGCATATTTTTCCTGATATTCACGAGAATTAAGCAGACCATAAACATAGGCAAAAGTATCATCTAAACTTAATCCAAGCTTAGCAGCAAAAGCTTGATTCATATTATCATTAGACTGAAAAAGTGCTGTTTCATCGATTTCATTATCATAACGCATGAAACCTTGACCTGTATCCATTGTATGCTGATTTGGTATTAAATTACTCACAAGAACTGAAAAATCTCTTGATACTCCACGTCCAGTTGTATTGATGACAAGGTTTTCTTGACCGAATTTATCAAAATAGAGACGTGCTTCTTCGTTAAGATATTTATCATGATAAACCCATTTTTTAGTAAAGGGCCTATATAGACTTTGTTTTATTCCATTAGGTTGATAAGTAATCTCAAAGTCATTAGCAGCAAGGCGTTCAAGTTTACGAGACCAATTAACATAATCTGCGTTACGATTTAATTGACCTTTTCTTTCACTAGATGGTACATCTTTCAGCCGTTCTAATTCACTATTATAATTTTGAATAAGACGTTGTGCGTTTTGTATTACCTTTTCCTTTGAGTAACCATACACCCATGAATCACGACTTGTTAAAATACCCATAGAATTATTTAAGAAAACAGAATCCTGCTCACCAGCTAGAACAGCATACTTCTGATAATTTGGGTCACGTTGATTAAGCCAGTCGTTATTGTTATCAGGTGTAATCTCTTGCCAATCAATAGTTGAAATGTCCCCAAAATCAGAAATAATGTTGAGTTTGTCCTTCTGTGATAAGTAGTCGCCAATATCATGATAGTGAAGTTCATGGCTGTCAGAATCATCTTTAACAAGAATAGAAATAGCTACTGGTGTTCGACTACCTGAACCAAATATTTTCCCACCTTCCCTTCGAGATTGTTCACCAAGAGTGCGTTGGTCACCACGAAGGTTAAAGATATAGAGATGATTAAATTCTTCATAGAGACCTGCACGTAGACCATCTGCAGAGTTAGTATTGAGATAGTTACCATTGGTTACAAAACCAATCACTCCGTTGTCTTTGAGTCGGTCAGACGCCCAACGGAAAGCTTTTACATATGAATCATAAAGCCCTCTTGTTAATCCTGCATTTGATTTTGCCACATAGGTATCCGCCAAGCGTTTATCCAACTTCGGATAAGAAATATTTTGATTATTATCATTCTGACTGCTTTGACCAATAGAGTAGGGAGGGTTACCAATAATCGCTGTAATCGGCTTTTCTTGTTGGCGTTTGAGACGCTCATCATTTGTCCCAAAGAACGAATCATCAAGTGTGTCTTCTTGTTCTGTAGATTCAAAGGTATCTGTAAGGACAATTCCTTCAAATGGTGCATATGGTTCCTCGCCATTAATATCATCAAATACCGCCTCGATATTGATAGCAGCGATATAATAACTTAAAAGAACTATTTCATTCGCGTGAAGTTCCTGTGTGTATTTTCTCAAAATATCACTATAAGTGATTTCACCCTTATCCATAAGAGATTTAAGATATTGTAACATGCGCGTAATAAAAGTACCTGTTCCTGTAAATGGATCAAGAATATGAACATTTTCGCTTGCTAATGTTTTACCAAAATGTTTACGTAAGACTACATCAACAGATTTAACGATAAAATCAACTACTTCAACAGGCGTAAAGACAATTCCTAGACGTTCTGTTGTTGACTTGAAACCAGTAGAAAAGAATTTATCATAAAGAGTGATAATAATTTTTTGCTTTGCTTGTGCATTATCAATCCCATCTGCACGTAAGCTAACAGATTCGTAAAATGGTTGCAATTCTTTTTGCTCTTTCTCAAAGCCATATTGAGATAATTCGGCAATGATTTTTTCCATAGCTGAGCTAACAGGATTATTCTTAACAAAGCTGTACTCACCAAATAAAGCATCAAATATCGGCAATGTAATTAAGTGTTGGGCTAGCATTTCAATGGCTTGTTCTTGATTAATAGATTCATTGATATTATGCTGCAAACTGTGTAGGAAACGTTCAAAAGCTGCCTTACTATCTGGGTTCTGTTCTAAAATAATCTTAATTCCCTGAATGTGACGGCGTGCAATATCGGCAACATCTTTCGACCAATCTTCAAGATAACGTCTATCACCAACTTTCTGAACAATTTTACCGTAAATAGCACCTTCTACAGCTTCCCATTCAAGTTCTAATTCAGTTTGATAAGGTTTAAATGGTTCTTCAATAACCGTTCCATCACCATTTGTATTAAACTCAGAATCATCAGGTGCACCACCAACCCCAATAACTTGGATATTTTTAGGCTTAGACTTGTTCAATTCTAACTTATTAATAGTAGCTTCAAAACGTTCATCTACTGAACGCAAGGCATTAAGAACTTGCCAAACGACATCATACGATTTATTGTTGTCCAAGATCGTTTCTGCTGTTTCTCCCGCAGGAACTACAATTGGAAGAATAATATAGCCATATTCTTTACCTTCAAATTTGCGAATAATACGACCGACTGCTTGAACAATATCAACTTGTGATTTGCGTGGTGATAGGAAAATAATAGCATCTAGATTAGGAACATCAATCCCTTCGGTTAAGAAACGTACATTCGATAAAATGCGTGCGGAATTTTCTGGGATATCATCGCTTGCCAACCAGTCTAATGCTTCATTTTTTTCAAGTGCATTCATACCACCGTCAACATGCCGAACATTTACAGAATAACCTTCTTCACTATCAAGATAATCATTCACAACACTTTCAAACTGCTCAGAAAGACGTTGACTATCCTTGATAGTGCGTGAGAAAGCAATGGCACGCTTCATAGGTTCACCAGAAACTTTATTTGTAAAACTTTCTCGCTTAATCATTCCATTCCAAACACCAATAATACGACCGACATCATCAATATTTAAACCATTTTCTGAGTCAGCTAATGATTTTTGCATATCTTTTTGGACAACTGTTTCATCTACGGCTAACACCATTAGTTTATAATCTGTCAAAATATCATGACTGATAGCATCACCAAACCCTAAACGATAAAAAACTTTACCATATAAGCTTTCATCATCCATACTTGAAATAACTATTGAATTATCTTTAGCTTTTTTCTTAGCATCCATACCATATAGTTTTGGTGTTGCTGTTTGATAAAGTCGTTTCTTAGCTTTGACATTTAAGTCACTATGAACTTTTGTAAATACTGAATCTTGATCACCTAAAGCTTTGGCACCAGTTGTACGGTGTGCCTCATCAGCAATAATTAAATCAAATTCTGGGAATCCATTCTTTTGTGCCTGTCCCAGAACTTCAATTGATTGATATGTACTAAAAACGACTAACAACTCTTTTTTAGGTAATTTTGCTAATTCTTCATAGTTTTCAACAATAGTTTTAGCTGATGTTGTTGCTGGATATCCGATATCACTAGCTTTTATTGTAATATTTGATTCATCTTGCTTAATGCTTCCACGACTAGCATTTCTATCACTTGTTACAGCCATTGATGACATAGTCATCTCAGTATCATTATTCCAACCACGTAATGTTTGAGTAAGAAGTTGAATGCTAGGGACTAAATAGAGAACAACATATTGTTCTTTAGCTGCTTCTTTTGCCATAGCTTCGGTTATTTTTAAACTAGTAAAAGTTTTACCAGTACCTGGAGCCATGATTAATTGACCTCGGTCATTAGTTTTATAATGCTCTAAAGCCGATTCGATTACTTCTCTTTGATAGTAGCGTGGTTGTTTTTTAGACTTGACTTCTACTTCTTCTGGTCGTTCAAAAGAAAATTTGTTCCAATCAATTCGAGAATTTCTAAGATCTGATAAACCAATACGTATAACATCACTTCTGTCAGCTAAGGCTTTTTCCGCATTTTTACCCCACTTATCTGTGGATGCTACTATAATTCCTGATTCATAGTAATCCTTACCGAGCTCACCTAAAAACGAATCTATATTGGATTTTTGAATAGCATGGTCGTAAAATTTAGCTTGAATCGCTACTAGTTCCCCAGTAAATTTTTCAGCAACTAAATCTACCCCGATATCTGTTTTCGGAATACCGTATTTTTCTGGGACATCTGTTAACATCCACACACTTTTAAATTCATTTTTATATGTTGGTTCATTTTGAAAATATGCTCTTACAAGATATTCAAAGTATGTTCCTCTGTCACGTTGTGTTTCAGCAGAGTTGTTTATTTGATTTATAAGATTATCAAAAGTCATTATAATTCCCTTTTCTCACATGAGCAAGGGACTAATGGTGTTAGTGTATTACATAGTAATACACTAAGGGTACCCTTACCCCAAAATATTATGTTTCCTATATTATACCATTTTTCACCACGTGCAGTAACCGTTATCTTTAAGTTTTCGAATAAAAAATACCCATCTAGCTGTTTATAAAACTAGATAGGGGATTGAGGTTAATCTTCATCTTCCAATCCAACCAACTGACGTTGGCGTTTATTAGCTTGGTCGGCGATGTGTTTTTACAAAAAATGATTCAGTAGCATTTGATAGATTAATGCTCCTGCTGTTCCTCCAACAATTGGTCCAAGCACTGGAATCCATGTATATCCCCAATCTGAATCCCCTTTATTTGGGATAGGTAATAGTGCATGAACAATGCGAGGTCCAAAATCACGTGCTGGGTTAATAGCATATCCTGTGGTTGGTCCTAAAGAAAAACCTACTGCAAAGATTACAAGCCCCACAATAATTGGTCCAAATCCTGCTGCAACATTATTAGGACCAATAGCCATGATAGTAATTACTAAAACTGCTGTTCCAAGTGCTTCTCCAAAAAAGTTTGAAGGAGTATGGCGTATCGCAGGTGCCGTAGAAAACATCCCTAAAATTGCACCAGAGTCTTTGGTTTCTTTAAAATGTGGGTAATAATGTAACCAAAGTATAACAGCAGCAAACATAGCACCTAATAATTGTGCAACAATATAAAGCAGTACTTTACTCCATGCTAAAGATTCTGTGGCAGCCATTGCAATTGTCACTGCGGGATTCAAATGAGCTGGACTGAACAATCCTGCCACATAAACAGCAACTGTACAAGCAATTCCCCAGCCAAAAACAATTGAAGTCCAACCAGTTCCTTCTTCCTTAGTATTTTTTAAAACATTACCAGCTACAACACCATCTCCTAGTAAGACAAGGATAAAGGTTCCCAAAAATTCACCAATAAATTCTTTCATAACTATTTCTCCTACTTACTTATTTCCAGTTCTTGTAATTGTTTTGAAATTTCCTCAAGCCCTACCCCAGCTTGCAGCAAAGCCGCCGCAGTATAAGCCCCTTCAACTATTGGAACATTATTAATAACAATTTCTTTTTCTGAAAAATCTCTTGCTATTTCTAAATTCATTTTTGCAGAACCTAAATCATAAAAAGCCAGAAGTACATTTGCTTTATTAGCCTCCACTGCTTCTTGGACACGTTCAAAACTTGTCCCTATTCCTCCTTTTTCAGTTCCACCAACATATGTTATTGAAATCTCAAAAGCAACTTCTGATATTAAGTCAACAACTCCTTGTGCAATATTTTTAGAATGGGAAACAATGACGATACCAGTACTAGACATCTTTATTCCTCCGCTTCTATTAGTGCTTTAAATAATAATCCTGATGAAAATGCTCCAGGATCAATATGACCAATCGAACGTTCACCAACATATGAAGCACGTCCTTTTGTAGCTTTTAAAGGAGAAGTAGCTTGAACATACTCATTAATTCGGTCGATTGTTAATGAATTACTTTCCAAGTCTTTTAATACAGGTTCCCAAACATCAACCATTGTTTTTTCGCCAATTTCTGCCTTACCTCGCTTTTTTATCATTTCCAAACCTGCTTTAACATCATCAGAAAGTCTTCCTCTGTCTTGTTCAGATTTTGAAATCCCCATAAAAGCAGAACCATATAAAGGACCTGACGCCCCACCTACTTTACTCAATAACTGCATTGCTACCGCTTTAAATAATTCAGAGGTAGATTCATACTCTTTTTCTCCGATTTCATCTACAACTGCAGCCATTCCACGCGACATATTTCCACCATGGTCACCATCTCCAATAGGGGTATCCAATTCTGAAAGATAATCTTTATTATCTTGAATTTTCTGGTTGAATAATACCATCCATTTTTTTGCTGTTTCTACTTGCATAATCCTACCTCTCTTACCAAGCAATTGTATTTACTGGTGCTTCCAACGCATTTAGCCATTCATCATCTTCTAACTTAATCAATGTTAATGATATGCCAGCCATATCAATAGACGTCATTAAATTACCAAGTTTTTTAAATGTTACGTTAATCCCTTTTCCATCTAATAACTTACGAACATCATTAGCAAAAATGTATTGTTCCATAAGTGGTGTTGCACCCATACCATTTACTAAAATCCCAAAATCTCCTTCAGTATCATCAAAATTTTCCAATAATTTATTAACTAATTCTTTTGCTAAATCATATGATTGTTGCATTTTTTCACGACGATAACCTGGCTCCCCGTGAATACCGATACCAAATTCTATTTCGTTTTCGTCCAAAACAAAACCTGGTTTACCAACTTCAGGAACCGTTGCACCACTAAGGGCTAATCCAACGGTATGAATATTAGGCACTAATTTATCAGCCAATTCCTTTATTTCAGATAGTGATTTTCCGTTCTCGGCTGCGTTTCCTAAAATCTTATGAACGAAAATTGTACCAGCCACACCTCGTTTGCCTTGTGTATATAAGCTATCCTCAACAGCTATATCATCATCAACAACAACGCTTTCTACTGCAATTCCTTCCATTTCAGCCAAATCTTTCGCCATTTCAAAATTCATAACATCACCAGAATAATTTTTTATAACCATAAATACTCCAGCGCCTTCATCAGATTGTTTAATCGCCTCCAATATCTGGTCTGGTGTAGGTGAAGTAAACACAGCACCACATATTGCTGCCGATAACATGCCCTCACCTACAAATCCTGCATGAGCTGGTTCATGACCACTACCTCCACCTGATATAATCGCAACTTTTCCAGTCTTTTCAGAGGTACGCTGAATAACATCAAAACCTTTTACGCGTTTAACTAAGTCTGAATGTACAAACTCTAAACCATTTAGCATTTCATCCACTACTTTTGTTGGTTCATTAATAATTTTCTTCATGTTCCGTCTCCTTTTGATTTATTTTCAACTTCATTATAGAAGATGTATAAACTAAAAGGAACGGACAGTTTTTAAGCTTTGTCCGTTTTTTTAATTGTGAATTATGATAAACTTATATCATAATCAAGTAAGGAGCCAATACTATGGCTACATCTCTTATCACTCGAAAAAGGATTGCTCAGGCTTTTATTCAAATTTTACAGGAAAAAGAATTTGAAAAAATATCTGTTAGTAATATTATGGAAAGGGCAGGCATACGCCGACAGACATTCTATAATTATTTCTTGGATAAATACGATTTAGTGGAATGGATTTTCAAAAACGATTTAAGTGAACAAGTTACTGATAACTTAGAGTTTATATCAGGGTTACAATTATTAAAAGAATTGTCGTATTTTTTTGAAACTAATCGCTATTTTTACCAACAACTTTTTAATATGAATGTTCAAAATGATATTAATCAATATTTCATTGAATATTGTCGGCAAATCATTTTAAAAATTATTAACGAATATACAGATACTTCCAAATTATCTATAAAGGATGATGACCTTTTTATTTCCTATCACAGTCACGCACTCGCTGACACCTTTAAAGATTTTATACTTAATAAAAATTCTGAACCGATTGATTCCCAGAGATTAATTCGACTTATACAGGTATCTGTTGAAAATTATTAGGAGAATACAATGAGTCAAATATACAATCAAATAGAAAATGCTCTTCAAGAAAGTATAGATGCTTTGGTACGCATTTATCCTTTTTTATCACAAGTTCCCAATTTACCTGCGATTTATAACAATAAACAAGATTCAAATATTATTCCCATAATTTCTGGCGGGGGTAGTGGTCACGAACCAGCTCACTTTGGGTATGTAGGTGAGGGCATGTTAACTGCGGCAATCAGCGGACCTATTTTTGAACCGCCAAAAGCGAAGCAGATTTTTGAACTAATTAAGTTTGTTGATAAAGGAAAAGGCGTTTTTCTTATTATAAAAAACTTTGAGAAAGACTTAAAAGAGTTTTCAGAGGCAATTACATTAGCGAGACAGATAGGAATAAAAATCAAATATATTGTTTCTCACGATGATATCTCGATAGAAAAATTAAACTTCAGAACTCGACATAGAGGAGTTGCAGGTACTATCCTACTACATAAAATTTTAGGTTACTATGCCCTAAACGGTGCTAGTTTAGATGAGCTTGAACAAGTGGCACTAAAACTTTCTACATCAATGGCAACACTTGGTGTAGCAACGAAACCAGCTAATTTACCTAATCACGAAAATGACATGTTTAAACTTGCACCTGATACTATCTCCTATGGTATTGGTATTCACGGTGAGGAAGGTTATCGGACAGAGAAATTTATTTCATCCGAACTTTTAGCCAACGAACTTATAAATAAACTTAGGATGAATTTAAAGTGGAAACCTAAAGATCCCTATATTCTTTTAATCAATAATTTAGGAGCAACAACTCGTTTAGAAGAACTTATTTTTTCAAACGATGTTTTACAGCTACTTGATATTGATAGACTAAATATTAAATTTATCAAGCTTGGAAGATTAATTACCTCTTTAAATATGGCAGGTATTTCTATTACTCTTTGTAAATTAGCCAATCCAGACTGGGAAGAAGCCCTTAATTCTTCCACTAATGCACCTAGCTGGTAATTTAAACTCCTTTATAACCCTAAATGAACATAAAAAGCACTAGCAATAGTGCTTTTTATGTTTAACTTGTTACACCTCGTATGTAAAAATAATCCTTTTAAGTATAAATCTTACTTCATTCTTTTATAGTAAATATCCTCATCTAAACGCATTGTACCATTGTAATGTAAAATATTTCCACCTTTTTTATGAAATTCCATTGCTACTTCTGGGTTTATATCATTCATAAACCTTTGTCCCTCATATTCCAGATAATAAGGTTCATAAAAATCATCATTGGGTTCTTTTTTGAGATTAACTGTCTTTAAAAGACTATCCCCTTTTTCGATGACTTTATTATAGTCATCACCTGAAATGATACCATTTGCACGTAAAACTCTCAGTCTCCCCATATGAATATAATCATGGCAATCTTTACAAATGCCAACAAATTTTTCTAGTGTATAACATTTTGTCTCTTTGTCAACGTGATATACCTCATGAGTACAAATCCAGTCACCAGCTTTGTGAGGAACATATCTATCACAAATCATACAATGATGATTTGTGATAGATATGTTTCTTAATTTTTCTGAATTGGGAATCTCCCATAATTTCTCTTGGAGCAACTCCAAAAATAGTTTCATGCAAAATATGTCTTGCCAATAGTTCGATATTTTCTTTAGTCATAGCTTATCTCCTTATTACTATTCAAAAAAGCTACATTATTTGTATAGATTTAGGATATTAAATTAAGTATGTGTATTATATCTTCCCCCTCACCTTATCTTATAGTATTCATCCATTTTTTGCTGCGGAACATGATGATAGAGATAATTAGTCTGAAGAGTTCTTCTTGTGATAAGAGGAAATATACCCAGACGATTGGTAGTTTTAAGGCGAGTCCTGTGAGGAGTCCGATGGGGACGCCGATAAGCCAAGTGCCTAATATGTCGATAATCATGATGTATTTGGTTCTACCGCCACTTCGGATAATGCCACCACCTAAAATCATATTTTGCACTTTGATTGGGGCTAGAATGGCAAAGGCTACCAGTAGTTGTGAGCCAACTTGATTAACATCTGCTTCGACATTGTAAAGTCCGATATACAAGCCTTTGGTGGCAATAAGGGTAATCGATAATATCAAAGAGCCCACCAAACCGTAGAGGCACAGCTGTTTGGATTCTTCGTAGGCTTTGTCGTAATCACGTTTTCCAAGGCGTCGTCCGATAAGGATACCTGCCGCTTGAGAAAGTCCTGATAAAGCTCCGATAAATAGCCCTTGAATTGGTCCTGTCAATGACATTCCTGCTAATTCACTAGTTCCCATATGCCCGTAAATGTAGGTATTCACATTTTGTCCCATTGTCCAGAGGAATTCATTGATAACAATTGGTAAGAGCATAACAGCGTATTGCCGAATTTCAACGCTGTCCATATGTAAATCAACTGCGAAAGAACAGATTTTACGGTAGTAATAAATCATTAAGAGAAGATTGACGATTTGTGACATCAAACTTGCTACGGCTGCCCCTTTAACTCCCATTGGCGCAAAACCAAAATGTCCGAAAATCAAAAGATAATTCAGAGCGGTATTGACAACTGCTGCCACAGCACTAATATAAAGCGGATATTCGGCATGATTATGACATCTCATTTGCACCGCTAGGATTGAAGAAATCCCAGACAAAGGATAAACCAAGGCTAAGATTTTAATATAATCTGCGGCATTAGCAATCACGGTCGTGTCTTTGGTAAATATCCCTGAAATCATGTGCGGCAAGAAAAAGCAGACACTCATCGTGAAAACAGCTAAAATCATCATCACCAGAAGATTAACAGACATACTGGTGTTGATTTTCTTTTGGTCATTTTTTCCCATATACTGAGAAACCATGATGCCTGTCACAGTGGCAATAGCTCCGCTGACAAAGGCAAAGACGAATTCTGGCTTACCGCCTACTTCTACGGCTGCAATGGCTGTTTTGCCAAGCTGACCTACCATTAATTGGTCTATCATGGAAAAAGAAGATTGCAGCATAGCCTGCAAAGCTACTGGGATTGCAATCTTCATCGAATCTCTAAAAAAGTGCTCTGTTTTTGTCATCTTATTGTCTCCATAACTCATATTAATGTCATTATAGAGCAATCGTTTGCATTTATGCAATGGACTACTTGCACAAATTTTTTAGACAGTTAAACCATAAACGCTCTAAGTCATTTATTTATCCACTTTTTTACGAATGCCGATAAGACCTGACATTGTCAATAAAGTCCCGAGAAGAATGGCAAGGAGTGATTGTTTTTCCGTTCCTGTTTTTGGCAATGTATCAGCGATGTAGGCATCAGAAACCGTGACAGAATCGATTGGGTCAAGAGCATTATCAATCGCTTCTTGTCTCGGAATGATAACTGCTGTATCACTTGCAGTTACTTCGTCGTCAGTATTAATCTCATCATCGACATCAGCAGAAATATCGTCCGTAGTCGGATTTAAAACAGTTGTTTCTGGGTCATCCAAACTTTCTTCTGATACGATAATATCATCTAAAGAACTTGTCGAAGCTTGATATTGATATGGAGTATAGCTAACACTAACGACTTGCAAAGTTGGTTCTTCAACCGTTTCTAGAACGGGAACGCTGTACGCCTTAACGCTTGAATTGAAAGCAAACCATTGCGTTGAACGGTTGTTGGAACCGAATGAAAAATGAATCTCACCGTCATCTCCAACCACGCCGACAATGGCACCATACCATGATAACTCCGTACCGTCCCATTCATTCTGCTCAAATCGGCTACCTTGTTCAAGAGATTCGTTGCTGGTAGCGGCGTAAGCTCGATTTTCACTAGCATTGTAACTTACAGAAGACCCATTGATAGCAATATAATCACCATCAAAATTCGTCACGTATTCATCAGAATTTAAAACATAAGACTCACTTTCGTCATCATAAACTGCACCTGAATTGAGAGAGGCAAATGAGAGTAGAGCTCCAGAGACGTCAATAGCTTCGCCATTTTCATCTAAAAATTGCACGTCCATGCCAATCTGCGTTGTTTGATTCAAGCTGATAACATCAATGGTGTTTGTTGGATCGTTGAAAAATTTTACCAAGACTTGGTCGCCAGATTCTGGACTTTCTAAGGTGTAAGTATATACCACACTAGCAACTTTTGTTGTATTGAAATAGGTATTTTCAAGATTGTTATAAGTAACTACTGTTGGAATTCCTTGTTGTAGGAAATAATAACTGCCACTACTAATGTAATTTGGATTGCTGATAATATCATTTGCAATGATGTCTTTGTCCTCGACGGCATTAGCTTCTACCCATGCGAGTGCGGTTGCTTGGTCAACTGCTGTGGCATTGTTATCAACTTCTGCAACGGTATTGGGTTCTGAGCCTGATTCGAAGATAAGAGATTGTCCTGCCGCTTCGCTTAAATAGCCGTCCTCAGTCGTTTTAGCTTCGTAATCGGCTACTGCTGCTTCATAAGCGGCTTGATTGTCAGCAACTTCTTGATTATAATTTTCAATGGCAACAGCGTAGTCAGCATTATTTTGTTCTTGTTGAGCGGTAGCGTCTTGGATAGCTTCTGTATCAGCAACGGTATTGGTAACAGCTTCAGATAAATCAGATGTGGTTACCGTGTCTTCTGTTGTTACCTCAACACCTGCCGCTTGCGCTTCTGTGATAGCTTGGTCTTGGTCGGCTTGAGCTTGTATCAAATCAGATTCTGTCAGCTCTGTATCAGTCGCTACTTGCTCTACCGTGTCAGTTGTTGTCTCATCAGCATTGACTTGAGCATTGTTTATCACTAATAAACCTGCAACAGCTACTGAAACCACGCCAATGGTCAATTTCCGAATGTAAAATGTTTCCTTAGACTTTTTAAACATATCAAATCCTCCTAAAAAAGCAAAAACCACCAAACCAGACCATTAGACGGTTGATTTGGTGGTTCTTTTTCATACATAGTGTCTAAAAATATGTCACAACCACCAGATTAACCAGTTTTGCAACCCATTGAAAATGGACTATTTTTAAGGAACTATTAGTAAATTTAGTAAATCATGTTATCCCCATGTGTAACCACGCGCATTGAAGAACACGACTGTGCCGTCTGGCAAGGTTACCCATTGGTTACGTACTTGTTCACCAGAATTAGCGTCATAGTAATAACGTAAGCCGTTGATTCTAACGACGTCACCTTTCACTTGTGAACCATCTGCGTTGAAATAGAGATTTTGTCCTTCAATGACTTGGGCACCAGTTACGGCAATGCCGTCTGCACCAAAGTAATACCAGACACCGTCAATTTCAACAAATGTATTGACTGCCATTTCACCTGAATCAGCATCGTAATAATAGCGATTGCCATTTGCATCAGTGACAATTTCACCTTTGACTTGAACGCCATTATCTGCAAAATAGAGATGTTGTCCGTCAATGACTTGGGCACCGGTTACGGCAATGCCATTTTCATCGAAATAGTACCAATCATCACCATCACCAATGAATTTATTGACTGCAAGTTCGCCTGAATTGGCATCATAATAATGGATATTTCCTGTTGTATCTGTGACAAAGACGCCTTTGGCTTGTAGTCCGTCCTCAGCAAAGTAAAGGTTTTGTCCGTTAATGGTTTGAGAACCTGTAACTAAATTGCCGTTTTCGTCTGCGTAATACCAGTCATTATCACCCGTTGTGAAGAAATCAGCAACGATTTTTTCACCTGAATCAGCGTCATAGTAACTACGAGTGCCATCTGCATTAGTCACAAAGACACCCTTAGCTTGAACACCATTATCGTCAAAGTAGAGATGTTGTCCAGCAATGGTTTGGGCACCTGTAACAGCAATACCATTTTCATCGAAATAGTACCAGTCATTGTCACCGATTTTCACAAAATCAGATACGACCATTTCACCAGAATTTTCTTTGAAGTAACGAAGGTTGCCGTCTGCGTCTGTAATTAATTCGCCTTTGACTTGATAACCATTGTCATCATGATATTGGTAAGCACCGTCAATTTCAACAAGACCACGCGCCATGACACCATTTTCATCAAAATAACGCCATTTTGTGACAGTTGTTGTCACACCATCTACGACTTCTTCAACATCAAATGAATAATAATTATTGAAGTATTGGTTGCCAAGTGGTCCAAAGTAATATTGATTGCCATTTTCATCTTCGTAAATCGCATCACGTAGTTGGATACCATTTGGTAAGAAGTAATAGGTCTTACCATTAATGTCAACGGTTCCAGTCACCATGTAACCATTGTTATCAAAGTAATAATAGTAACCGTTGTAAACGATAAATGAAGCTTTCGCACGATAACCACTTGTTGAGAAATAACTCATGCCAGTACCGTCATAATAGAAGCCTGTGATAGCTGAATCTGATGTCATTTGTTTTGGAAGGAAAGTGCCGTTTTCAGTCACGGTGAAATAAGTACCAGTTGCCGCATCGCTAAGCACATAACCTGCCCCCTTACCAAGAATATTAGTACCGTTGAAGTATTCGGCTTTCCAAGTCTTAATCTTAGTTGAAGGGTCAATTGGTTCGCCAGTTGAAATCATTGCTACTTCAAACATTTCTGGATAGGTTTCTTGAAGATAATCCAAGAATTCACCACCGTATTGTGCTTGATAATCTTCACCACTACTCTTGCTGTTAGCGACATAAAGAGTGTTGTTAATGTAAGCACCTTCTGTTTCTTCACCATAATCATTCACACGAGTTGCTGTGACAACTTCTTCACCTGGAAGTGAGTAAATTTGGTCTGGAACCCAGTCAGCAATGACTTGAATACCTGCCGCATGAAGCGCCTTAATCGCATTTCGTAAATCTTCTGATGAACCGTATTTATTGTTTTGACTCATTGCTAGGTCATAGCGGTCATCAAAGGCATAGCCGTTTTGAATGATTGAGTCAAGGAATGTACCGTCATCAGTTGACACGTATTGTGGTGCCATTTCAAATGAGGTAATACCCCAAGACGTAAAGAGGTCAACATTTTCAGCAATAAGCTTATTTGTGTATTCCGAATCGTCTGTAACAAAATCTTGGAAGTTTGAGAAGCCTTCGTAGATTACTTGAGAATCAAGCGCAGCGGTTGCTTGATAAGTCAATTCACCTTCTGCATAAGCTGATGTGTCAGCTGATACACGAATATCTTGATTTTCATCTGCCCCAACTGGAACCCAAACAGAAAGGTAACCATTCATATCAACGGTTTCATAACCTTTGATTTCATCTGCTGTGAAGTAAATATAACCATTGTCATCAACGAGTTTCGTGATGTCAGTATCAGAATCGTTGAGATAAGATTGCAAACCGTCAGCAGTTGGGTAAAGCAATGGGCGATAGTATTGACCAGCATGGGCAACACCGACTTGAACAGCAATCACTTCGGAATCGTCCAATTGAAGATTTGGATTGTTAGAAATAATCGTCACAATACCTGAGGTCAAAACAGAATCATCTGTTGCTTCTTGGTCAGCTGTCATAATACCATAACCATAGCGAACAGAGGTCAGAACACCTGTTTCATTCAAAACGGAATCAGCATTATCAGTTGACATGCTTGAAGCTGGCGTGTAATAATTAACCGCCATTGATTGCCCACCAGCAGCATATCTGATCCGTGCTTGTAGCAAGGTCGTGATTTGGTCATAATATGGTGATTTTGTTGCCATGTATTGACCATTATCCGTATAAAGGTCACCATAGTAAACACGTGGCACCGATTCCATATTTGTCAAAAGAAGTGAATAAGCCGCAGGAATGTTATAGTGTGTGTATTCCTTATCAACGCTATTCATGTCAGCATTATAAATTTCAAAAGCTTGATTCAATTCATCTAAAGTGAATGTGTAACCGTCTGTTTCAGGATTAATTTGTTCAGCGATAATTGATGCGATGATGGTTTGCACTTCACTATCATGTGCACGAACAAAGACATAAGATGGCATGGTATCGCCGTAAGCACTATCTTCGCTACGGTCAGTCAAGCCAATTTCTGACGTGATAAGTGGTTCTAAGCCAGAACGCTCAGCTGTTGGACGTGTCAATGAATAAAGGAATGACAAACGAAGTCCGTTATCAATAGCTAACGCTGCACCATTCGTATCATGGTTATAGTCTGGATCATTATAACTCCAAGCTTCTAAGATAGAAATATGAGCAAGAGCCTGCGCTTCTGACTCGTTAACACCGTAAGCTGCTTCAAACAAATTAGTGTAAATTTGAAGAAGGTCAGCATTCACATTATCAACAGCATCCACACGAACACCGTCAAAGTTAGCATCGTCATCACCAAAGACAATACTTCCCCAATTCATGAGATAGTAAAGCTGATTCAATTGCTCTGCTTGAACAACTGGATTTGAATTATCAACGTCATTGGCAAGAAGGAATTCATAACCACCCGTACGGTCGGCTTTGAAGTAATTTGTCTCACCTGTTTGATAAGTTGGTGTGCGGTTAAGCAAACGATAATCTGAATTAGCCCATTCTGTTAAATCGCTATTAACGTAAAGGAGAGCACCACCTTGCAAGTGGTCCGTATCACGGTCCTCAGAGTTCATGTTCCATTTGTCTTGTGTTGTCACAAATGAACTAATCACTTCACGCAACCATTCGGTACTTCCACGACGAGCAATTTCTTGTTCAATTTTCACTTGAATAGCTTCCGCAGCAACGTTCAAACTAGCTTGTGAGTCTGACGCAGAATATTTTTTATTTAATCCAAAGTATTCAGACATGCTGTTCAAATAGTTGATTTGTGTATCAACGTCAGGCCACCATGCCATAACCAATGGACGGAATGACTCTTCTGTTGAATCGACCCAAGTTTCACCATTTTCCAAAACTTTAGTCGGACGATACCAAGAATTGGCTGTTAAATACCCATCAACCAATTCAAAGCTTTTTTCGGTTGAATCGTAAGCTTGATTATTTTTTGAAAAGTTATCGACAAGATTTGTCAATCCTTCAGTAAATGAATAAGTTGACGTTGAAGTTAAAGCACCAGTTACGGCAATGCCGTCTGCACCAAAGTAAAGCAATTGACCGTTAACGGTAATAGCAAAGTTTTTCTTCACGCTACCATCTGCTTGGACATAATAATATTTGCCATCGATTTTCTTGATGTTATCCAAGCTTAATTGGTCAGTTGATTCTCCTGTTTCGCTAACGGCTGAATGGCTAACTTCTTCTGCCAAGGCATCTTTTGTTTTATCATCAGATGTTTCGGTTTCAGAGTTATTTTCTTTATCAGCGTCAGCAGTTTCTTCTGTTTTATCGCTTACTTTATCAGATGAAGCATCTGTTGTAGTTGTTGTGTCAGGGTCTTTTGTTGTTTTTTCATCTTCTGCTAAAACGGTTGTTGTCTCATCTGCGCTTGTTGATGATGTTTGTGACGCTTCTTCTGCTGTGTTTTTTGTAGTCTTTTGTTCTCCTTGCGCAGTTGTAGTATCTGTTACTTTTTGTGAATCATCGCTAGCAATCGTAGTATCTTCACCTGTTGTGCTAGTGCTAGCTTCTGTTACTGTGTCAGAATTGCTTGTAGTTGTGTCCGTTGCTTGTGTCTTGCTACTGTCAACACTAGCTCCTGGACTATCACTTCCTCTTGTTACCGTAACAGCACTTGTTTCGTCAGCTGTTACGACCTGCGTTGAAGTGGCAGCTCCCAAGCCTACCACTAATGCCAAAGTAGTAACAGCAATCGTTACCCACTGTTTCTTCACTTTGTGTAGTTTGTAATGAATCTTTTTCTCCATAATTCCTCCTAATAATTTCATAAAAAAAAGACTACACTCAAAAGTATAGCCCAATTTTTTCTTATGTTATTTCTTTTTGCAAATGTGATTTTTCCTGTTTAATTTTTGTTACTCTATCTGACATCTGTTGCGCGATAGTATAACATTCCAAAAATATCATGATTTCTGTGCATTTTTCCATGATTGTCAGCCCAGATAAATTGCCCTTTTTACAGAGATAATAACCACGGCAATATTTGACTGCATTGCGCGTGAATAAATCCGTTTCCTCCTTTTTAAATTATCCGCATAATTCAGTAATTTAAAAGCGAGCGACAGCCGATTCTTCTCAATGCAAACAACAATAACGTTGAATAACATTTGATTGACGAGACGGCGATTTTCAGGAATTTCTTGATAAAACTGCGTTCGATTAATCATTTCACAGGCAAAAATTTCCACTAAATTACTAGGCATCAAGGAAGCGCTGTAGGTAAATAGCCATAGTTCGTAGCGCCCCCATTCATCTACAGAAAACAAGTAATCTACCAAAAATTGAATATCTTTTTTAGCAACTTTGTCAAAGTCATCACACCGATACAATACCGATTTAATAACGATTGTGTTCAAACGGTAAAATTTTTGTTCTGGCGCAATAGTCGTCAAACGTTGGTATTTCGCTAAGTATTCTCGTAATTTTAAGGTGTTTTTTTCAAGAAAAGCTTTGGCAACGTCGTTTTGAAAAATGGCATTCTGATTTTGTAAAAAATCACGACAAACACATTGAAATTCTTCAACAGAAACGTTCATATTTTCCAAACAGTTATAGAGAGTTTCGGCGTTAATGCTGCTTATTCCGCGTTCAAATCGAGATAACTGGGCAATCGAAATGATGTCGCCTGCTATTTCTTTTTGTGATAATCCTTTTGATTCCCGTAGCATTTTAAAGCTTTTTCCTAAATTTTCTTTCATAGAACCTCCTTTTCCCTTAAATGCACATTTACTATCTTACCTCTTTTTTGGATGTTTTGAAAGTAAAAATGAATATTTTCAGCAAATTTTCAAAAATTCTAATAATCAACTCTCGATTTTGCATTAATGCAAAATTTTAGTTTGAATTTACAAATAACATCAGTCAAAATTGATGTTTAAGAAACGATTTTTAACCAACCATATCCTTAAAAATAGATTTTTGAACAAACAAAAACCACCTAGAAGAATTTCTAGATGGTTTCATTTTCTGTAATTTGCGGATGACACTTGTGCATTATTTGTTATATCTCTCAATAAGCTTATCATAGTATTTTTTCTGCCTAACATTTCCAATAGGGTAGGCTAATATACCTGCTAAAACACCAATTATCCAGACCTTTGTCCAATCTCTAACAAACATTCCAAAAAGAAACATGACCACGCACACTATCAGCCAATAGCATATTTGAAATTTACCATTAGCAGCATTAAGCTCCTTAAGGATATCCACGCCATCACTTGTGTGGGGAGCGTTTTCAATAAATTCTGCTGCTCCAACTACTCCAGAGGATGAACGAAAATCACTACTACATGCTTCAGCTGCTTTTACATAATTTTTATTACGCAAAATTTCTTCAACTGCTGTCCGTATGCCATCTACACCATCATCAGTAAGCAATATTCCTGCACCCATTTCTGTCACCCTACGTGCAACTGCCTGCTGTTCACCTGTCTGCGGATAGAGCACCATTGGTGTTGCCATGTACAAACTCTCTGAAACACTATTCATACCGCAATGCGTAATGAATACACTCGCCTTAGACAATAGTTCAAGTTGGTCAACATAGGGATAAATGCTGATATTATCTGGTAATTTTCCGAGAGATGACTGGTCAAACATTCGTCCACAAGAAATAACGACATCAACAGTCAAACTTTTCAAGGCGCTAATGCATTTTTCGTACAAGTCAGGTCTATCATTGATAATTGTCCCCATAGCAATGTAGATGAGAGGGCGTTTGGTATCTTTAGCAGGATTTGCTTTAGAAAAAACACTCGGACCAGCAAAGAGATAATGGTCCGAGAAGCTCTCAGCATAAGGTTGAAAGCGTTCGGTCGTGTAAACTACACTATCCGTCTCGTTATCACTCTGCACCAATGCTAAAGCATTTTTGACATGGTAACCATATGGCTTTAGCGTTTTTAATTCTTTAGAAATTTTGGGAAGTCCGAAAATCATATCAGTCATTTCTGACAAACTATATTTCATGTATTGCGAAGACATTTGGTTGAAAGCGAAAGTACTTGTCGATACAACCATTGGCACATGATATTTCCAAGCAGCTAATTTCCCCCAGAAACAAACACTGTCTGTATAGACCACATCAGGCTGGAAATCCTTGAATTGCTCATCAAGAAAATCATTCATACCACAAGTTGTACGAATAGCTTGAATTGTCATCTCAGTCGTCGAAATACTTTTGAGACGCTCCATTTCTCCCTCTGAAAGTTCTGGTAAAAATCTGTCAACTGAGATAAATGTTGCCCCTGTTGCTTTGATTTTTTCACTAAATTCATCAAACGAATAGAAACGCACAATATTTCCGCGCTTTACTAATTCAGCTATAACTGGTAGCATGGGATTGGTATGACCATGCGCAGGTATGCAAAAACAAGCAATCTTCTTCACTTATCATCACCACCTTCATCATATATCATGTCAAAAAGCTCTGCAAAAGCGCCTTTGGGTGGTATAGCAAGTCCTTTTTGCTCATCCCCCAGAATCAAGAGCGTGTCACCTGATTTTATCCCGAAAACATCCCTTGCTTGCTTTGGAATAACAATTTGCCCTTTTTCCCCAACAGTCGCCGTCCATGCATATTTTTTATCTTCTGATGTCATTATATTAACCCTCTTTAAATACAAAAAGTATGATTTGTATAACTTATTATACCAAAAAATGATAAAAAATTAGTGCATAACTGATGAAATCAAACTTTTTAGTAACTTTGCAATGAATAGAAAAAGACATTGTCAAAAAGCTAACCAAAAGTGATTTTTGGGTGTTAAGTTGGTGTTAGCCAGAAACAAAAACCACCTAGAAAAATTCTAAGTGGTGTTAAATCTTTCGCTGCTGCTTCTATCACAACAGCTTTTTGAAAAATTAGAAGTTACAGATGTGCGATAGCTCTCAATCTACGATAGTCAGCAACCCATTCTTTGCCATTCCAAAGCGATTCTTTTGTTAATTTATCGACTTCTTCAATGATTTCATTCTGAGCTTTTTCAGGTATTCGTTCCAAATCTGATGCAAAAAATTGTCGCATCCAATTGGCTAATCCTTTCTCCTTGTCTTTTAACGGCGTTGGTCGGTCGTAATCATATATTTTCTCAATCACAAACTTATTCTTTTCCAATAAATCTGCAAACTCTTGACTTGTTGGAAAATTGAACTTAGGTTTGTAATCATACCCAAAATCTCGGCAAGCTGCCATAAATGTATTCTCGATTGTTGCAATATTACCATTTGCTCCGAATTCACATATCAATAAACCATTTGGTTTCAAGACTTTATGAATCTGTTTTAACAAAGTATTGTGGTCAGCTATCCAGTGAAAAACGGCATTTGAAAAAACAACATCAAATTGCTTTTCAAACGGCAAAGCAAGGGCGTCACCAACCACAAACTGTATGTCGGTGTAGTGCTCTCGTGCCTTTTCTATCATACTTTCAGAGCTATCAAGACCAATCGTTGTATCCGCAAGATCTGCCAATTGTGAGGTAAGCATTCCCGTTCCACACCCTAAATCTAAAATATGTTGATTTTTATTCTTAGGTACAAACTCTAAAAGTCCTTTCCCATATTCAGCCACAAAATCATGTTTATTATCATATAATACCGCATTCCACTCGCTCATATATTCCTCCACAAAGTCTTTTTATCCTTAATTATACAGCAATCAATTGCATTGTAAAGTGAAAATACAATATATTGAAAACCACGCTCTAAATTAGACAACTAAAAATGATAACAAAAAGCTAACCAAATCTGGCTAGCTTTCTTTATCTCCAGCGGTTCGCTGTTAACTCATCACTGCGTCGCTTTTTGCTCCTTGTTCTGAGACAGCTATCGCAGGGGTAGTACTAAAGATTTTTATTGCGACTTCGTCGCTAAAAATCTAGTACTACTCCCACTCACTAATTGCACACTAACTTATGGTTGGAAATGCTGATTTTTAGTGCTTGATAATACAAAATATTATTCTGATTTAATATTATTTGAGTGTTTTGGTGTTAAATTGGTGCTATTAACTGTTCCAAAAATCTTGAATTTCTTTAAACAAGGTATTGATTATCTGTCGTTCTTCTTCATCAAAATTATTTTCTCGAATTAAGTCGTCTTTTAGTTTATAAGCTGACATTGTACTATTAAGCTGTTGGAGTATTATTGCTTGTTTCAAGTCATCATATTCTTTTTTTGTGAAGTTTTTGATATTTGACAGTTCTATCCGTTCTAGTGGATGAGGAATGATATCTAACTTACTATAAATTGTTTGCCCCAATAACTCATCTGTTGTTACATTAAGTATGCTTGATAATTTTACGACATTAGAAAGACTCGGTTCGTTTTTTCCAGTCTCCCAATCGCTATATGAATTTTGTTTAATTCCAAGCATTTCTGCAATTTCTTTTTGAGTTAAGTTTTTATTTTTTCTTAACTCTTTGAGTTTATCAGAAAAATAACTCATTTAGTTCCTCCAATATTTATCGTAAAAAACGATTTTTGTTTGACATATATCGTATAACACGATATAATCATATTATCGTAAATACCGATATTCAAATTATACCAAACTATTCTGGTATTTACAAATTAATGAAAGTGAGGTATTTTGCCTATGATTGTATAAAAAATGTCTTTGAAAAACGGCAATTTTTCAAAGACTTTCAAAAAAACATATATTGATATTTTACCATAATTCTAGTAAAAACGGATATTATATTTTTATTTCAGAACTGATACTAGGCTTCCTTGTAGAAAATATTGACGTATAGCTTGATAGCCGATAGCACGAGGCGGGAGTCCGTGCGGTGCTCGGCAGTCATCAAGCGGTCATACGGCGATATTTTCTACCAAATTGAAAAGACTTTTATGGGTGTCCTAGTAACACCACCCTCTGCAATGCAGCCCTTTTGTGGTAATCCCACGTCCTGCAAGGCTTTCTGGCATTTTTAGTTTCCTTAAAGAAACCTTAAAATAGCCACTTAGGGGATAATTGCACAATTCTGTAATTCCTTGATATTATTGACTTTAAAGGACTTTTGAGGGCAAAACCTAGTGGTGTTAAAATTTGTTATAGATATTTAAAGGAGAAAATGAGTAAACATGATAATTTAAGAGGTATATTTGACTGGATACAGATTCAGTTTTTAGATACTATTTCAATTGATATGATAATTGAGGATATTTTATTTATGGAATCAGATTTCTTTATCGAAGATAAAGGGAGTTTGATTCGTTACAAATATGAAAAATATCTTACCTATGGCAATATTCGAATTTATTTTGGAAAAGCAGAAAAGAGTTTTATGTTGGTTATGTCGGGTCAAGCGCTAGAGTGGTATAGGGAAAATATATTATCAGTCTATGCTTTATCAGAAAAAGACTTTTTCAGAAATTTAGTAACCAACTTCTCTCACTACTCTATCCGTCGGATAGATGTGGCAATTGATGATTTCAATGAAAAACCATTTTTTACACCAAATAATTTATTAGCTATCTGTCAGAAAAAACGGTTTGTTTATGGGAAAAGTACCTGCTATCTCCCTTATGGTGATGAAAATGTCGGACAAACTTTATATTTACGTAAACCCTCTGATGATGAGCGTCTGCGTATTTATGATAAACAAGCCGAACAAGCTAGTAAGCAACAGGTTAGTAAAAAAGAAATCCAAAAATGGATTCGGACAGAATTAGAACTGAGACGTAAAAAATCACAAGAGTTTATTTTGAGATTTTTAGATAGCAAAGATGATATTTTAAATTTTACAAAAGGTTATCTAAAAAATAGAGTTAAGTTTTATGAAGATAGTCTTTTTAAGATTCCATACCATAACTGGGAAGCATTCTTAAAAAATGCAAAACCAGTAAATATTAATTTTCATAAAGAGGATGTCGCTCTTTCAAAACGATTTAATTGGTATGCTAATAAAGGGTCAGCTAATGTTTATAAAGCCTATAAATTTCTTTGGGAGAATAATTTGTTATCTGAGGAAGAATTATTGGACTTTGAAAAATTAGACAAAGTAAAATATCCCCCTGACTTAGCTTCTGGTTTAATTGAAAGAGCTGTAAAAAAACAAAGGAAAGATTTAATTCCTATAATTAAACAAAATATACAGAGGAGAGATTAACACATGGCAAAAATGCTACAATTACGTGACTTCGAATTAGATAACATCGGTTCACATTTTGAACTTGATGAGGTTATTCCAAAATATGAAATGGAAAAGCGAACTGATGAGAACGGCGAAATTTTAAAAGATAGAGATGGAAAAGACAGACTGTTTCCAACTGATAAAATCATTGGTTGGAAATATAACGTGACTATTAAGGACGGAAAGTTTAAGAAAAAGTCAACACAAGTAACTATCAACCATACTGAACCATTAGTCGATAATGATTATATTATGTCTGCTGACGAGGTACCTGTCACTTTTGATAATTTACAAGTTACAATGACGGGAAATCCAATGTATTATAAAGCAGATGATATTCATTTATTAGAAAAATAGAAAGTTGGTTATTATGGCTAAATTTGTAGTTAAGAACGACTTAAAAAAATTAGGTTTTAGTGATTGGCAATCAATGATGTTGGTAAAACAAGCTAAAGCAAAATTAGCTAGTCAAGGACTAACTTGGTATGAAAGCAAAGGGCTTGGTCGTGTTCCACTAGAAACTATTGAAGAAATATTAGGTGTTAAAATTGATGAAGAGGACTTTAACAAGCCCGTAGAGGCGCTTAATCATGCCTAAGGTACCAAATGTCTATCCAATGGAAAATGGAACGTTTAGAGCCTCTGTATCGCTTGGCTTTGACCCGCAGACTGGGAAACGTATCAGAAAATTTAAGAACGGCTTTAAAACGCAAAAAGAAGCCCAATTATGGCAAGCTAAAATGTTAAATGATTTTGGAAAAGGGGCTCTATCACAAAATAGCACTATGACTTTCCATAAATTCTTAATAGACTTCTTTATTCCAGATTATCAAAGTAAAGTTCGTGAGCGGACATTTGATATGGCTAAATCAAAAATAAAACGTCTTTCCTACTGGGATAACTTTAAATTATCTGACATTTCAGCTCCTAGAGTTAAGCAATGGCAAAATAGCCTGTTTGAAGAAAATCTATCAAACAATTATATTCGGTCAATCTTTCAAGTGTTTAAGCAAGTTTTAGACCTAGCTGTTCAACTTGGTATGTTAACTCAAAATGTAGCAAAGATGGTAGGTAACGTGAAAAAAGAAAAACCAAAAAACGACCATTGGACTAAAGAAGAATTCGAAAAATTTATTTCGACTTTTGATAGAAAGAATAATATTTATGATTTATTGTATTTCACTACATTCTGGTTCTTCTACATGACTGGTGTCCGAATTGGTGAATTACAAGCATTAACATGGCACGATATAGACTGGGTTAATCAATCTGTTATTGTCAACAAGTCTATGTATTATAAAAATAAAAATAATTGGGAAATTACAGAACCTAAAACATCTAATAGCATACGTCTTTTGTATCTAGACAATGACACTCTGCAAATCTTAAAAGACTGGAAATTTGTTCAAAAACAAATTGGCGATATTGATTTTATTTTCTCAGTTAATAACTTACCTGTTATCAAATCAACACTAAAAAGAGTCATATCAAGACATAGCCATTTAGCGGGAGTTAAAAAGATACGTGTACACGATTTAAGGCATTCAGATGCTAGTTTAATGCTTGAATTAGGTATGAATATTTTAGAAATTCAAAAACGGCTAGGACATGCTGATATTCAAACGACATTAGGTACATACTCTCACTTACGTCCTACTGCTATGAAAAATGTCGCTAATCGTTTAAGTGGGCAAATAAAGATTTCTGATAGCTTTATACGTGAGAACAAATTTCATGGCAATCAGCACACTATTAACTTTAAACCATGATTTTTGTTAGATTAGCGAAGTCTATCTAACAAAAGTTTGGTTTCCAAATCGTCAAGTAACCCTTGACGATTTTTTCATTATAATATTAAAGTAAAAGAAAAACCGCTAAAACACTTGGTTTTATACGGCTTTGTTTTATAACATATCCTTTATTTCTACTCAAGGAACCTACTTGCTAATTTGTACACTTGATTTATTTCTTTATTTTTCAATTCCCAAGTGCTAAGTTCTTTTTTTATTAAATCTGGAAACTTCTTACTTATGTCTCTTAAAGAATTTCCTACTGATTTCCTAACGTACTCACTCGTATCTTCTTTTAAAACAGCAATTCGACTAACAGCTTCTTCTGGGTTATCTTTAAAATATGGTTTGCTTGTCCATACCCTTAATCCCTCTGTAACCGCCCTTCTGGTATTGGGGTTATTATTTCTTAGCCATTCGTCAATAATTGGAAGTGCTTCTTTATATCCTATTTTTTTGCAAAATTCATTAAACGACTTTGCCAATACTTCCTGGACCCTCCAATTGTCATCTTTAGAAACTTCATCTCTCATAAACGCTAAAATATCACTTTCTTCTGACAAGTACCCAAAAAGATATACACCATACATTCTTACTTGGTATATAGCAGATTTATAAGCTAAAAAAGCTAATTTTCTAATATATTCATTATCATTAGAGTTATAATCAGTCAAGGCTTTATTCTCTTCTTTTTTACACCCATGTTCTATTAAAGAAAATTCTTTTTCTAAACTCGCAATATATTCTTTCAAACAAAGTTACCCCTTCAATTTAATTTCATACCTTCTTTAGATAACTCTAAAATTGTCTCTCCAAATGATTCTTACATATTAAGACCACCTTTCTTTTAAAAATTCTTATAAACTTTATCTTTTATAAACACATATATTTCTATTCCTAACATAAAAAAGGTCGAAATAAGAAATCCAATCATAAATATTTTATGAAAGATTAGAAAATAGAATATATAAATCACAATAGCTATTAAATACAATATAACCAAAAAATGCCACTTTCTTGAAGAGCTCTCTGCTATAATTTTGTTTTTTACTAAGTTATCTTCTTTTACCAATTCATCTAAACTAATATTAAATGTTTCACTTATATTAATTAAATTTTGAATATCTGGGCATCCTCTATTAGTCTCCCATTTTGCAACTGCATTTCTTGAAACATTAATTTTTTCTGCAAATTGTTCTTGAGTTAATTTTTCAGCAGTCCTAATATTTTTTATTTTTTCTGAAATATTCATTTGTTTTTCCTCCTTCATTTAGATAGTACAGTATATTGGCTATTTTTTGAATACATTTTGATAAACATTATTGTTACTTTAAGTAACATCATAAACTACAACCAATTATATAAAGGGCTATTTATCATTTCCCTAGAAAAGTATTTAATTTATTGTAAAACTAGATAGCAATAACCTTGTTAAAAATGCTAAAGAAGGTATTGTTACAAAAAAATGTTCTATCATATAAACCCATAACTACATCCTCCTCTTTTTAGTTTTATTATAACATACAATATTCTAAAGGTTAGTGGTTTTTGGTGTTAAATTGGTGTTAGACAACAAATAAAACCGCTGAAACAATTGATTTCATGCGGTTTTAGTTATAATATTCTCTATTCCCACTCTACTGTTGCTGGTGGTTTACTTGTGATGTCATAGACGATGCGGTTGACGTGGTCAACTTCGTTTACGATACGGACTGAGATTTTTTGAAGCACATCCCATGGGATACGTGCAAAGTCTGCTGTCATTCCGTCGATTGATGTGATAGCGCGGATTGCGATTGTGTAATCGTAAGTACGTCCGTCACCCATAACACCAACTGAACGAACACCTGTATTAACAGTGAAATATTGCCAGATGTCGCGGTCAAGACCTGCTTTAGCAATTTCTTCACGAAGGATAGCGTCAGATTCACGAACAGTTTCAAGACGTTCAGCTGTGATTTCACCCATAACACGGATAGCAAGTCCTGGTCCTGGGAATGGTTGGCGCCAAACGATTTCATCTGGCATACCAAGAGCTGTACCAAGCGCACGAACTTCATCTTTGAAAAGTGTGTTAAGTGGCTCAATCAATTCAAATTGCATATCTTCTGGGAGACCACCAACGTTGTGGTGTGATTTGATTGTTTGAGCAGTATCTGTACCAGACTCGATAACGTCTGTGTAAAGAGTACCTTGTGCTAAGAAGTCAACACCTTTAAGTTTGCTTGCTTCGTCATCAAATACACTGACAAATTCATTACCAATGATTTTACGTTTTTTCTCTGGGTCATCAACACCAGCAAGAAGGTCTAAGAAACGTTTTGAAGCATCAACACGAATGATGTTCAATCCGAATTTACCACCAAGCATATTCATGACTTGGTCACCTTCTCCTTTACGAAGAAGACCATGGTCAACGAAGATACATGTCAATTGGTCACCGATAGCACGTTGAAGAAGAACACCAACAACTGATGAATCAACACCACCTGAAAGTCCTAAAAGAACTTTACGGTCTCCAACTTTTTTGCGAATTTCAGAAATTTGCAAATCAATGAAATTATCCATTGACCAATCACCTTTAGCTCCACAAATCTTGAAAGCAAAGTTACGTAAAATATCATTACCATATACTGAGTGACGAACCTCTGGGTGGAATTGGATACCATAAATGTTTTTCTCAGTATTTTCAATGGCTGCGTAAGGGCAATCAGCAGAATCACCAACGAGGTGGAAACCTGCTGGAATTTCGGTAACTGCATCACCGTGGCTCATTAAAACGGTTTGTTCATCTGGTGTGTCAGCAAATAATTTTGAATTTGCTTTTAAGCGAAGTGTTGATTGACCGTATTCGCTGTTACCAGTTTGACCTGCTGGAACAACTTTACCACCAAGTCTGTCAGTCAACAATTGCATACCATAGCAGATACCAAGAATTGGAATACCCAATTCAAAAATTTCTTCATCAATACCAAAGGCATTGTCAGCATAAACTGAATTTGGACCACCTGAAAGTACGATACCAATTGGGTTAATCGCACGCACTTCTTCTGCTGTGATTTTGTGGCTTCTCAATTCTGAGAACACACCAAATTCACGGATACGACGTGCAATCAATTGGTTGTACTGGCTACCATAATCAAGAACAATGATTTTTTGAACATCATTCAAACTAGAATTGTCAGTCATTATTACCCTTTCTATTAAAGTCAGCCCTAAGCTGACAGTATTCTTTTTAATTGTAGCATAATTTCATGCATTTAGCAGTAGATTTTCAATATCTTTTAGCATACAATCATAATTTTTCAATAGGATAATAAGAAAATAACTATTATCATTGGATAACTCTTGTTTCAGTAAGGTGTTTATACCAGTAAGCACTTTTCTTTGGATAACGCTTTTGTGTCTCAAAATCAACATAGAATAGACCATAACGTTTCTCATATCCATTAGACCAAGAAAATACATCCATCAATGACCAGATAAAGTATCCTTTAACATTTGCACCTGCTTCAATTGCATCTGAAATAACTTCTAAATGTTTTTTTACATAATCAATGCGAGCATCATCGTAAACGGTGTTGTCTACAAATTCATCTTTATAGCCTAAACCATTTTCTGTGATGTAAATCTTCTTATAGTTTGGATAAGCTTTTTTCACGCGCATGATCTGATCATATAATCCTTGTGGATAAATAATCCAGTCCCAATCTGTCTTAGGAACATTTACCGGAGCTTCTCTACGACCAATCCCTTTAATCTGATACTTAGAACTTCCTTTCTCACCTTTTCCATTATGAATGATTTCAGTGTCACCATCACAAGCTCGCATCCAATCACTCATATAATAATTAATCCCTAAAAAATCATTTAAGTCCTTTGCTGCTTCAAGTTCGGCAAAATCTTCTTCACGGAGATCTAATTCTCCACCATTTACTTTTAGAATGTGATTAACACCCTTCATCGTTTCCTCAGAGTAGCCACCTAAATAAGTTGCATCCAAAATAAATTTATTATGGAGTATATCTTCTAACTCGGCGGCACGGACATCTTCAGGATTTTCTGGGTTATACGGGTATTTAGTTGGCAAAGCATGAACAACACCGATTTCTCCTGAGTACCCTTTATCCTTATATAATTTAACAACACGTGCATGAGCAACCATCATATTATGATGAGACTGAAAAACTTTTGCCAAATTATACTGGATGCCTGGAGGAAATTTCCCCACTAAGTACTGACCATCTCCGATTGGACCAATTTCATTAAACGTCGTCCAGTAATTAACCTCAGAGAATTCTTCAAAACAAAAATCAGCATAATTAACATAATGATTTATATTTTCACGATTAAGAAAATCACCATTAGAGTGTAAAGCTAAGGGCGTATCAAAATGATGAAGTGTTACAAAAGGTTCCACATGGTGCTTATGGCACTCTTCAAACAGTTTATGGTAAAAAGCCACACCTTTAGAATTAACTTCACCGTAGCCTTTAGGAAAAATTCGTGACCAGGCAATTGAAATACGAATGCCATTCACACCAAACTGCTCTGCCAATTCCAAATCCACAGGATACTGATGATAGAAATCACTAGCTGGATCAGCTGTATACCAGTAATTATCTTTCAAATATTGGTCCCAGGCAACAGGACCTTTTCCATCTACATGAGTCGCACCTTCAGCCTGATAAGCAGCTGTAGCACCACCAAAAATAAAATCTTTAGGTAATGTTTTTGTCATATTCTTTCCTTTCGATATCAATAGCATTTGAGATGAATAATAGTCAAAGGAGGTGAACTATCATTCATCTCAACTATTGCTAACTAATTAGTTAAACTGTTCTTGCACAAAGGCTAAAGCGGCTTGTCCATCACGGGTTAATTTAATATACTGAGTACCTTCAGTTTTAGCAAGCCTAATCCCAAGATTATCAGTCTCCACTTTCATATCTTCATAGTTAGATGCCACCTGTGGTGCAAGAATAACTAAATCAAACTCTGGTAATATTTCACGATGAGCACCATATCCACCTGCGGCTGCTTTAACAGGTACGCCATATTCAGCAGCTGCCTTATTAAGAGCATTTGCTAAAAGTCCACTAGTCCCACCACCTGCGCAAAGGACAAGCACGTTGGTTTCTTTGACAATATTGTTGTGAACAGGTGTTTCTTCACTGCCCACTCCTGCTTTTTCAAGGATAGCATCTGCTTTAGAAGTATTAAAGTTTGCGACTACCTTTTCTTTTAGAGAATCATTAGACTTCCCTGTACGTTCTTCTTCTAGAATCTGTTGGTCATAAACTTTGACAAATGGATAATAGATTATAACATCAATCACAATCAGGAGAGCCGCCAAAATAAATGAAAGAAGTTGAAAATTAGTACCAAGAACGATTCCCAAAGGTCCAGGAGTAGTCCATGGTAAGTTAGTCGTGAAACTATTCATACCAAGTGTATCAACAAAGAATTTGAAAATCCAAACGTTAACAATGGGTGCTAAAATAAATGGCACAAAGAAGACAGGGTTCAAAACAATTGGAGCTCCGAATAAAATTGGCTCATTTACCCCAAAGAAAGTTGGCACGACTGAAGCACGTCCAATAGCCTTATTACGTTTTGATTGACATAGCCACATGAACATGAATGGGACGACAAGAGTTGCTCCTGTTCCCCCCATCGTAACGATAAACATTTGTGTTCCTGAAGTTAAAACTTTATCAGCGTGTTCCCCAGCTTTCATAAGAGCTAAATTCGTATCAATATTAGCGTAGGTAATAGCCGCAATAGCTGGTTCAACAATTGATGGACCATGAATACCAACAAACCAGAAGAAAGCATAGGCACCAAATATAAAAGTAATACCAACATAACCATCTGCTGCAGAAAAAAGTGGTGCAAAAAACTGACCTATCGCTTCTGCCACACCTGTTCCTACAAAATGACGCGCTAAAATATCCAAAGCATAAAGAAAAACTACTGATAAAGTAAATGGAATAACATCTTTAAAAACTTGTGAAATGTTAGGTGGTACTTCATCAGGCATACGAATGGTAACGTTATTTTTCACACAAACCTTATAGATAGTCACAGTAACAAAAGCTGCTAAAAAGGCTGTCAGAAGTCCTTTAGTTCCTAAAAATCCAGTTGCAAAACCATCTGCTGTAGGATCTGCTGCCAAAATCAATAGACTTACAATGGAAGCCAGTAATGTTGACATGTAATTAATTTGGTTTGTTGCTGCCATGTCACGATTAACAGAATCAGTCAATGATTTAGCCGTAGTTCCAGCAACCAACATTGCTAAGAGTCCCATTGAATAATTATATGGTTTCATCAAGAGAGTCTCAACGCCCGAAGGCCAATAAAAACCAAAAGCATTTGGCACATAGGCAATTAAGATAAAAATACTAGAAAATAAGATAACAGGCATTCCAGCAATGAAACCATCTCGAATGGCCCTTAAATAAATATTACGTGATAACTTTTCAAAAAAAGGTTTGCCTTTTTCAATAAACTCAATTAACTTATTCATATTTTACTCCTCTTTTATATAACTCAATAAGATATTGCATTAAGTCTTTTAGTAACAAGGTTGTCATCAAGTGATCCTGCCCGTGCATCATTGTTACACTATAAGCAATATCTTCACCTGATGCTTCTTTAGTCAATAAATTTGTTTGTGCTTTATGCGCCTCAATAATACAATTCTCTGCTTCTTTTACGAACCCGTCTGCCCTATCAAATTCTCCCCTCTCTGCTGCCTTCAAAGCTTCTAACAACTTTGTCCTGGCATCACCAGCATAGGCTACAATTTCAAAACCAAGTAATGTTACTTCTTCTCTATTCATGATAAAATTCTCCTTAATCATTATTATAATAGTCGTTGTATGTGTAAAACTAAAAACACTTTCTCACACTTATAACTTTCTACCCCCACTTCTCGGGTGACAATATCATAAATATCACTACCAATTCGATAGGCTAAGGGGTAAGTTAATCTTACTTGCTTCTCTATCTCCATCAATGATTTATTTTCGTTTTCACTTCGATCTAAAGAATCTAAAAAATAATTCAAATGAATCATAAAACGATCATAAAAATTACTGTTTTCACTTGTCCGTTTGATATTGTTCTTTTCCAGAACACCATCAATTAAATGTAAAATATTTTTCCTTACTTCTAAATTCTTCTCTTTTTGTAATATCATCACTCCTTCAGCATTCATAAAGTGATAAGCAATCCTGCTAACTTCTTCATTAGGAAGCGACTCTAGTAGGTTCTTACGATAAATATCAAGTGCTTCTTGCCCTATTTGATAGGGAATAGGATATTTTGAAGAAACATCTGGAAGACTACTGGGCTTATACTTTCCAGCCACAAGGGCTTGATATGAGCAATAAATATGATCTGTCAATGTCACATAAATATACTCCTGTACAGGATAGTGATATTTCTTGGACAGATAATCTACAACATCATAGGTAACCGTGATGAAGTCTAGTGGTATATTTTTTAATAAAGAAATAAAGTTCTCTTTTGATTCCTCTGTCCGAAGATGAAAAATTTTTTCAATCTTTTCTTCATTGATGGTATCACCTTTATTCTTGTTAAATCCAATACCACTTCCAATCAAAACAACTTCTTCTCCATTCACATCCTGTGCTAGAGTAACATTGTTATTCATAGAAGATATTATTTGGTACATAATCCCTCCTGTTTAGTTAAAGCAAAAAGGCGTAATCATAATACAAATTAAGGAATACAAATCCAATGCTTGTCTTTCCAAATTCATTTATGATCACGCCTAATCTCGCTTAGTAACGCTTACTTTATTTAATTATGGGTTTATTATAGCACAACCTTTTTTGTTTGTAAACCCTTTCTTGTTTATTTTTTTGTTTTTTTGTTTAAAAATCAACAAAAATTTCAAAATGCAATTATCCATATGAAAGCAACCGTAAGTGCTTGGTTAAATAACCCTTCCTAACTAATAAAATTAAGGAAAAGATTTTGTTTAATACATTAAATAGAAACACTCTCCTAAAATGATGGTGAGACACAAGGGGCAATGATCCCATTTCAACCATCTATCACTGGATTTAGCAAGGGCATGGGTCTTACCAAAGGAGATATACTTTGTCCTTACAAAGGGAAGGCTAAAAAAAGCAAGCGGCTGGAAAACCACTTGCTTAGGAGTTATATGAAAAGTTTTTAGGATGATTATATTATATGACTTTCTAGGATAGGATACATCCGTCTTAAGACCTATTTTTTAAAAAGTGATAAATGAATTTTAAAAAGTTGACTGATGTTAGTAAAAAGTTTTACAATAAATATCATTAAGTAAGATTGGAGATGAGATTTCTGTTTAACAATTACAAACTTGTGCAACGTTTGATTCATATTATTTCAGCTGTTGTTTTTATCGCTTCTTGTCTCTTTATGATTTGGCTTTATCAGCATGGCTATCTAACTAATCAAACCAAATTACAAACGCTTGTGGGGCAAGATAAATTTTTAGGGGCACTTTTCTTCACTCTTTTACAAATGATGCAGGTTGTTGTGCCAATCGTCCCTATTAGTTTGACTATGGTTTTAGCTGTCATGACTTTTCATCCAGTTGTTGGCATTTTAACGAGTTGCATTGGTATTATCCTTGGTTCTACTATTTTATTTTTACTGACACGTTGGTATGGGAAACGATTTTGCCTGCTTTTCGTCAAAGAGGAAACCTTCAAAAAATATGAAAAACTTGTTGCCACCCATAAATCCTTTACTATCATTTTTATTTTATGTATGATATCACCCTTTGCACCTGCTGATTTACTTGTGATGTTAGCCGCGCTTAGCAATATGTCCTTCAAAACTTTTTCAAAAATCATTATCCTCTGTAAACCAATTTCCATTATCGGACACGTGTTAATTCTCATTTACGGTGGTGAATGGGCACTACATTTTCTTTAGACTCAAAAAATTTGAGATCTGTTTCTCAGATTTTTTAGTTTCTCTCAAAGTCTAATTGAATCAAGACTTTTTTATCTGGTAATCGATAACGTGATGTTTTTATCTTTATGTAACCAATATTGGACATTATTTCCGTTAATTTGCTTGTTTCAATCTGATGATGAACGCTGTCTAGACAATCAAATGAATGCAAGTAAGGTGAATCAGACACCCAAACATCCTTTTGAGGATTCTGCTGAATAATACAAGACACGTATTTTGGAGCAACTTTTTGGATTATCTTTTGAAAAGATGAATAACCAATATATTCAATCAATAAATTAGCAATTACTAATTCCGATCGAGGAAGATTTGCTAGGTCAGCTGTTAAATCAACACGTCTGCAATCCAAAATGTCTGCTAAATCAGCATACCGTTCCGCTGTTTGGTCCAAATAATGCTGATTAACGTCAATGCCATAGACTTTCTTGAACCTTGTTTTTTGAATATGTTCAAGTCCATTTCCACCAGCAACTCCAAGAATCATCACACTAGATACAGGATAATCAAGTTGCCCTTTCATCATCTGATTCATTGCTTGTAATTGACTGACAGAAGCCAGCTTCATGTGATTTTCATAATTATCTAGCTTAATTGTTTCCCATGGATTTTTCATCATTCCTAAACTCCTCTTTACATCATTTTAGAAAATATTATACCAGAATTCTTTGCCTGTTTTGATAGGTAGAGATATTTTTATTGAGCAAACGCTTGCGTTATTTTATCTTTTTGGTAAAATGAAAGAAAAAAGTCTTTCTCCTAGGAGCTTTATTATGACAAACGAAACTTTGATGCAATATTTTGAATGGTATTTACCAAATGACGGGAAACATTGGCAACGATTAGCAACTAATGCTCCCGAACTAGCTCAAAAAGGCATTTCTAAAATCTGGTTACCTCCTGCTTTTAAGGCTACACACGCTGGCGATGTTGGCTATGGTGTTTATGACCTTTTCGACCTCGGAGAATTTGACCAAAAAGGAACGATTCGAACCAAATATGGAACTAAAGCCGATTATCTTGCTGCCATTGCTAGCTTAAAAGAAAATGGTATTGAGCCCTTAGCGGATGTGATTTTGAATCACAAGGCAGCAGCTGACCACACCGAAACCTTTACTGTTGTCGAAGTATCGCCAGAGGACCGCACAGAGGTTCTTAGTGAGCCTTTTGAAATCGAAGGTTGGACAAATTTTACCTTTGCAGGTCGGCATAAAACCTATAATGATTTTGAGTGGCATTGGTATCATTTTACAGGAACAGATTATGATGTCAAAACTGGAAAAACTGGAATTTTTCAAATTCAAGGCGACAATAAAGGTTGGGCAAATCAAGATTTAGTTGACGATGAAAATGGGAATTATGACTATCTGATGTATGCTGATTTGGATTTCAAACACCCTGAAGTCATTAAAAACATTTACGATTGGGCAGATTGGTTTGTTCAAACAACTGGTATCGCTGGTTTTCGATTAGACGCTATCAAACACATTGATTCTTTCTTCATGGGCAATTTTATCCGTGATATGAAATTAAAATACGGCGACGATTTCTACGTCTTTGGTGAATTTTGGAATGGTGATGAACAGTCTAACAACGATTACTTGGAAAATACCGATTATCGTTTTGATTTGGTAGATGTCCGCCTTCATCAAAATCTCTTTGAAGCTAGCCAAGAAATGGAAGCTTATGATTTGCGGACAATTTTTGACCAAACCTTGGTCAAGAATCACCCAGATTCTGCCGTTACTTTTGTCGATAACCATGACACACAACGTGGGCAAGCTTTGGAATCAACCATTGCAGAATGGTTTAAGCCTGCTGCTTACGCTTTGATTCTACTTCGTCAGACTGGATTGCCTTGCATTTTCTATGGTGATTACTACGGTATTTCTGGCGAATTTGCACAAGAAAATTTCAAAAAAGAGATTGACCAATTGTTGCAACTTCGTCAAACAGCTGTCTATGGACAGGAAGAAGATTACTTTGATGACCCAAATTGCATTGCGTGGACTTGTCTTGGGGATGATGAACACCCCACAGCACTAGCTATACTCATCAGTAATGCTAACGCTGCTTCAAAACGCTTATTTGTTGGCGAGAAATGGGCTAACCACATTTTTACAGACGCCTTAGAAAATAATCAGACCGAGGTCACCATTGATGCGCAAGGCTATGGCGTTTTTCCTGTTAATGAAAAATCTGTCAGCGCATGGATGCCAAATCACTAATGAATACAAAAAAACTCCCTTAGAAATCGCTATTCTAAGGGAGTTTTTTCTAATTTAAACTGAGAATCGAAAAATTCTTATATCTGTTTACATAATTATATTTACGTAAACAACAATAACAACTTTCACATCTTTTCTACCCTGCTTGGGCTGTTTGCATTTGGTAATAAACGCCTTGTTTTGCCATTAAATCGTCATGCGTACCATGTTCAATAATGTCACCATCTACCATGACTAAAATAAAATCAGCTGATTGAATGGTTGACAAGCGGTGTGCAATGATAAAACTTGTCCTTCCTTGCATTAATTTTTCAAAAGCTTCTTGGATCAATACTTCTGTCCGAGTATCGATAGATGAGGTTGCTTCATCGAGAATTAAGATTTTTGGTAGTTTGACAAAAATTCGAGCAATCGTTAACAGCTGACGTTGTCCTTGCGACAATGATGCTCCTGCATCAGCCAGATAAGTATCGTAACCATTTGGTAACTGACAAATAAAGAAATCAGCATTGGCTGCTTTTGCGGCAGCAACGACTTCTTCTCGTGTAGCATCAGGATTTCCATATGCAATATTATCGTGAATCGTTCCAACTTTCAGCCACGTTTCTTGCAATACCATACCGATTTGTTGGCGCAATTCTGACACAGAATAATCTGCCATAGAAACGCCATCCAAATAAATAGCTCCGCTATTGACTTTATAAAAACGCATTAAAAGATTGATTAAAGTTGATTTTCCTGCACCCGTTGGTCCAACGATAGCCACTTTTGAAGCCGCTGGGATTGATAAATTAAGGTGGTTAATCAAGGTATTTTGGCTAGTATAACCAAACGACACATCTTTGAATTCAATTTGTCCTTGGATACTATCCGCGTTAAGCTGAGCTTTTACTGGAAGAGGCTCATTTTCTTCGTCTAAAATAGCGTAGAGACGTTCTGCACAGGCAATGGCGCTCTGCAATTCTGACAAAACGGATGAAATATCATTAAATGGCTTGGTGTATTGATTGACATAATTCAAGAAAGTTGTCAATTGCCCAACTGTAAAAGCACCTGACATAATCCGAAGTGCCCCTACTCCTGCCAAAAGAGCATAAATCAAGCTATTAATGAAACGCGTTGACGGATTAACCGTTGAAGAATAGAAAATAGCTCCTTGTGAGTAATCAGCATAAGTATCATTAATCGTCGTGAAAGTGTTAATAGCCATATCTTGCGCATTGAAGGTGTGGAGTAAACTTTCTTGACGAATCATTTCTTCAATATACTGCGTTTGTTGCCCACGTGATTTTGTTTGATTTTGATAAAGATGATAACTCTTTTGAGCGATAAAACGCGCTAAGAAAAGTGATAATGGTGTCAAAATTAGCACCAAACCAAGCATTAACAAATCAATATCAGCCATTGTCACAATGGTAATGATAATCGTTAGAATACCAATGAAAAATTGATTGAACACCATTAACAGACCATTGCTCAATTGTTCTGCATCAGTTGTCACACGACTAACCAAATCACCTGAACTTTTCTTGTCAAGATAAGAAATAGGCATCTGGTTTAATTTTTCCATGACTTTTTGACGCAATGTGTAAATATAACCAAACGTTAGACGGTTATAAATCAACGGATTCACCCATTGCACCAAGGTATTCAAAGCGACAACAACAATCATTTTCGCTACAATTGGCACAATTAAGCTAATTGATTTCGGAGATAAAACAACGTCCACCGCATTCCCAATCAAAATAGGCAAATAAACGGTCAGAGCGACTTGCGCAATCGTTCCAAGTGTGGCACCAAGAACAAGTCCTTTTTGTGATAAAAGATCTTTGAACAAACGGCGGCTAGTATGATTTTGATTTTTTGCCTTCATCTTACGCCTCCTTTTCTTCTTGGTGTTGTGAGTAATGAATAGCGCGGTAAACATCATTTTGCTTGAGTAACTCATCATGGCTGGCAAAACCAAGTTGATGTCCTTTATCTAGTAGCAAAATCTTATCAGCTGCTTTCAAGCTATTAGTGCGTTGTGAAATCAAAACAAGAGTCACTTCTTTTAATTCCTCATGAATGGCTGATAGCAACTTCGCTTCTGTTAAATAATCAAGCGCTGATGTCGAATCATCCAAGATTAAGAACGGCGCTTTTCTAACAAGCGCACGCGCAATTGTCAAACGTTGACGTTGTCCGCCAGAGAAATTACGCCCAAATGCCTCAACCTTGGCATCCAATTGTCCCTCTTTTTCTGACACAAAATCACTAGCTTGAGCAATATCCAAAGCTCTCCAGAGCTCATTATCACTCACTTCATCACGAATTCCCAAGGTCAAATTTGAACGAATTGTTCCTTGAAATAACTCTGCCTTTTGTGGCACCACATTGACCCAAGAACGCCATTCCCCAAGTGTTTTAGGAGAGTGCTGATTTTGAAAAATAGCTAAGCTTCCCTCTTGCGGTGTGTAGAGATGAGTGAGAAGTTCGACTAAAGTTGATTTCCCAGAGCCTGTTCCACCAATCACACCTAAAAAGTCACCAGCGTTCACACTAAAATCAATATGTGACAGCGACGGCTCGGCAGCGGTTGGATAGGTGAACGTCATGTCTTTGACCGCCAAAGCAAATGCTGACTCACTTTGTACCAGCTCAGTTGCCAAATCTTCAGAATCCTTTTCAAATACTTCTGTGATACGTTTAGCGCTGATAAAAGATTGGTTCAATGATGTGACAAGCATGGTCATCTTGAGCAATTCCGTCAAAATTTGCAAGAGGTAATTCACCAAAGCAATCAACATTCCTTGTGACAAAAGCCCACGACCGATTTCAAGATTTCCTTGCCAAATCACCAAAATCAATGTGCCATTAACCACCAGATAAGTCAACGGCGTTACGAGACTTGATAGGTGACCAGCTTTAATTTGCAAGTCAGTATAATCTTGGTTGGCTGCCGCAAATTCTTGTTCTTCTGCTACAACCTGACCAAATGCACGAATCACACGCACACCTTCTAATTGCTGGCGTGTCATATTGACAATTCTATCGGTAGCCTGACGAATCTTTGCGTAAATCGGATTGAGCAAGTGCGACATGGTAAAGACAATCGCAAACAAAATCACCACCATTAACAAGAAGTCAATCGTCATTTTAGGACTAATGGTAAATGCCATAATAATCGCACCAAAAACAATAATCGGTGCTCGTAAAAACAGACGTAAAAATTGGTTGATACCCGTTTGAATTTGGTAAGTATCGCTTGTCAAACGTGTTACTAAACTAGATGTTGTCAGCTGGTCACGGTCCTCTTTACTCAAGCCCATGATTTTTTTAAATAAATCCTTTGTCAACTGACGTGTGTAACCAACGGCAGCCTTGGAAGAAAAATATTGTGCCGTAATAGCCACAAGCACCCCAACAATTGCCAGTAAAAATAACAGCCCTATCATCATATAAAGGTGATTTTTATCATGATGAGGGATAATGGTATCAACAATTCTAGCAATAATAATCGGAACTAGAAGCTCGAAAGATGCTTCAAACAATTTGAAAAGGGGACCCAAGATTGTCTCCTTGAGGTACCCTTTAAAATAATGACCTAATTCTTTCATTCTTCTCTTTTCTAATAGAGCATTGGCTCTCATGTCATTTTAAAATAAACTCATCAATTCAATCAAATACAGATTAAAGTGAACTTCGCGAGAATAGTAAATATTCCCACCATTTTTATATAATTTTCCGCCTGAGATAAGGGCAAGGGGATGATAGTAAAAATAAGTTTCTCCCGTTGTATTTCCAAGACTTGGAGCGACAACATCACGAGAATAAGCCGTTGCCAAAGCAATCGTATTTTCGCCACCATTTTTTGCCACGTAATCAATATAAGCAGTTCCGAAATTGTAAGCTTGCACAGCTGTCCAAACATCTACTCCTGCTTCATCTGCCAAGGTAAGATTTTCTGAAAGTACCGTCACGCCTTGACGAATACTGGTCTGGCTATCCGTAATGGAATTAGCAACACCGTCTGAACTTTCGCTTGATTGCATAACGTCACCGTCATCGCCTTTGGTCTCCGTGTAAATCATCGCCAAGACCAAATCAACATTGGCGGTGGTATCGTTGTCGTCTAAAATCTCCTTGACCATATCTTTATACTGTAAAACATTTTGCACGTTTTTGTGAACCACATACGTTTGGTAACCACAAAAAATGACAAAGCCCAGTATGATTAGGCGTCTTAAGAACTTAAACATTATTTATTTTGAATATCCTCTATATTTTTAATCAAGATAGAATAGGTTCCATTTGGATTTTGGATAAATTCTACCGATTCAGCGTCGTCATAGACATTATTAGGTACAATCAGTTGAATACCATTGGATAGGGATAACTTCTGATTTTCCAATTTTTTCGTCTGACGTGAATGGTCAATATCTGCTACCTGAATTGGTTCTGGAATACTTTCTTTTAACTCATCAACAAAAGTTAAACGAGCAGTCAAATTACTATCAAAAAGTTGGTCTGCCAATTTTTCTGGCGATAATTCTTGCTCTTCTTCCAGATTTTTATGGATAGCAGCTTTCATTTTGGATTGGAAAGCAAAATCATCTTGTTGGAAATTTTCAGCAATTTTCTGCGCTGTTTGTTCAACCATTTTTATCGATTTTTTCACCGATTGCTCTGGTTGGACTTGCAAAAGATTTTCTGAAAAATAATTACCAAAGCTACCATTATGCTTGATACGCTTCTCAATCAAATAATAATGATGATTAGAGCGATTAATCACCAAAGCTTCATCTGGTGTTTGCGCAGCTGACGGCAGATTATTTTGTGTCACCTTAATCGGACTTTCACTATCACTAGAAATATGGGTGAAATTTTCCTTCAAAGCAATACGAAGAAAGGCAAAATGTTCAACACCGTCTTTGTCAAATTGGATAAAAACCAAATCATTTGTTTTTTGATTTTCCGAGATGACAAATTCTTCTTTCCAGAGTTGGGCAATCTTAACAGATGACTCCATCAAATCATCACTTAAATAGCTAAGAAAGACATTATCTTCTGCAAACATTCCACGTTTAGCTTCATCTGAGAAAACTTTGCTTAGTTTTTTACGAAAATACTCATCAATACGTGGCGTGATTGTCAACAGTTGGTCTGACAAAATCAGCTCAGTATCGTTGGGTGTAAATTGATGAATAACAATGCGTTTAATATATAAATCAATCATGGTTAGTTTTATGGTTGAATACCCAAATAGTATTCAACTGTTCGTTAATAAAGCGGGAAGGCATCTGTCAATGCTTTAACCTCGCGACGAACCTCCTCTAAAATAGTTTCGTTTTGATAATTTTCAAGTGCCTTAACAATCAATTCAGCAATAGCACGCGATTCTTTCTCACCCATGCCACGGCTCGTAATGGCTGGTGAACCGATACGAATACCTGATGTTTTAAACGGTGATAAGCTTTCAAATGGAATTGAATTTTTATTGAGCGTGATGTTAACAGACTCAAGGACATTTTGCGCCACTTTCCCATTTTCAACGACTTTTGTCACGTCAACAAGAAAGACATGATTGTCTGTGCCGCCTGAAATCACACGGAAATTTGGGTGTTGATTAAAGACATCAGCCATAGCAGCAGCATTTTTAATCACATTTTCGCCATATTCTTTGAAAGCAGGGTCCAAGGCTTCTTTGAGCGCGACAGCTTTACCTGCAATGACATGCATCAATGGTCCACCTTGCAATCCAGGGAAAACAGCAGAATTGATTTTTTTAGCGAGAGCTTCGTCATTTGTCAAAATCAATCCACCACGAGGACCGCGAAGCGTCTTATGTGTCGTTGTGGTTGTGATATGCGCATAAGGAACTGGGCTCGGATGATGACCTGACGCCACAAGACCTGCAATGTGCGCCATATCCACCATAAGATAAGCACCGACACTATCTGCTATGGCACGAAAACGTTGAAAATCAATAATACGTGAGTAAGCTGATGCTCCCGCAACAATCAATTTTGGTTTCACTTCTTCTGCTAGCTCGGCTAATTTATCATAATCAATGCGTTCTGTCACAGGGTCAACCGTGTAAGAAATAAAGTGATATGTTTTCCCTGAAAAACTAACAGGAGCACCGTGTGTCAAATGTCCGCCAGCAGCCAAATCCATTCCAAGGACTGTATCGCCAGGTTGAATCAAAGCCATATAAGCTGCGGCATTCGCTTGACTTCCTGAATGAGGTTGGACATTTGCAAATTTAGCTCCGAACAATTCTTTTGCACGGTCAATCGCCAAATTCTCAACGATATCCACACAATCTGTTCCGCCATAATAACGTTTGCCAGGGTAGCCTTCGGCGTATTTATTGGTTAACAATGTGCCTTGAGCTGCCATGACAGCTTTTGAAACAACATTTTCAGAGGCAATGAGTTCTATGTTATTTTGTTGACGAACTTCTTCAGCATGCACTGCTTCCCAGAGTTCTTTGTCAAATGCTTCGTAGTTTTCCTTGTCAAAAATCATATCCTTATCTCCTTTTTGATAAGACCATATCACATTACTTAAAAGCTTAGTAGCTCCAAGATGATGTAAAAGCCGAAACAGTATGAGAAGAATTTCCCAAAAATCACTCTTTCGTAAATGTTAAGTCAGGCACAACTGCTAATAAGTCGTTTTGGGTAATCGCACCTTGACGTAAAATACGAGCAGTTTTTCCAGATAAATCCAAAATTGTCGAGTCAACCCCTGTTAAGGCAGCGTCGTCAGCAAAACCAGTCACAGTACCACCGAACTGTTTTTGAATTTCCTTGAAAACTTTCCCACTTTCTTGTCCAGAAATGTTAGCTGACGGACCAATTAAGGGGCCAGCTTTCTTAATCAATTTCAAGGTTTGTGGGTGATTGGGAATTCTAAAACCAATTGTTGATAAGCCAGAATTGATCCAAGCTGGCACGCGGTCATTAGCTTGTAAAATAATGGTTAATGGACCAGGTAAAAAAGCATCATAAAGCTTTTTGAGATAACTTGGTTGCTGTTTTGAAAAAGCTAAAATTGTCTCAAAATCAGCTACATTGAGATTCATCGCCTTGTCTTTAGGACGACGTTTGAGTTGGTAAACATGCTCAACGGCATTCTCATTCATCGCTTGGGCAAAAAGCCCATAAACGGTTTCTGTCGGTAAAATCACCGCTCCACCATTTTGCAAAATTGTTTCTAAATCAGTCATTATCCATCACGACCATTCTATCTTTACCGAACATATCTTTAATGACACGAACGCGTTTAGCAGGAAAATGCTTGCTCAACAAAGCACGCAAACCTTCTCCTTGTTTATAACCAATTTCAAAATAAAGTTTTCCGTTTTCGGTCAAATGCTCACTAGCATTCTCAATAATCTGACGATAAATGGCAAAGCCATCTTCATCTGCAAAAAGTGCTAAATGCGGTTCTGAAGCGAGCACATTAATGCCAACTTCATTCTCATCGTCATAAGCAATATAGGGCGGATTTGAAATAATCATATCAAATCTTTCTGTAATTTGCCTAAAAATATCAGATTGAATCAAGGTGAGCTCTACTTGATTTTTGAGGGCATTTTCTTTCGCTAATTGTAGGGCGTCTGCTGAAATGTCAGAGGCGGTTACTTGCCAATTTGGTCGCGCAACCTTGAGCGAAATAGCAATCGCACCGCTTCCTGTACCAATATCTAAAACTCGCAAGTCAGCTCTGCTATTTTCCTTTAAAACCAAATCAACCAGCTCCCCAGTTTCAGGTCGTGGAATCAAAACACGCTCGTCAACTGAAAGCTCTAAATCGCGAAAATAGGCTTTCCCAGTGATGTACTGAGGTGAGCGATGTTCTGTCAACTGAGCCATGATTTGCTCAAGTAACATTTGGTCTTTTTCGGTGATAGCTTGGTTCTGATGTAAGATGAAATCAAGCAAGGTCCAAGCTTTTAATTCACGGAAAACGTAAGTGAGATTTTCTGGGTCCTCGCCGATTGCTTGTAATTGTTTTTCTAGTTGGCTGATTGTTTCAGCGTAATTCATTATTGATTTAACTCTTCTAATTTCTTAGTTTGGTCAAAAAGAATAAGGGCATCGATAACTTCGTCTAGTTTTCCTGACAAAATCGTATCTAATTTTTGCAATGTTAAACCAATACGGTGGTCTGTGACACGGTTTTGTGGGAAATTATAAGTACGGATACGTTCTGAACGGTCACCTGTACCGATTGTTGATTTACGTTCAGCGTCTTGTTCATTTTGAGCAATTTGGGCAAAGTGGTCAGCAACACGCGCACGAATAATTTTCATGGCTTTGTCACGGTTTTTCTGTTGCGTACGTTCTTCTTGCATTTCAACTTTAATACCAGTTGGAATGTGAACCATACGAACAGCTGTCGCAACTTTGTTGACGTTTTGTCCACCAGCACCTGATGCGTGGTAAATATCCACACGCAAGTCTTTTGGATCGATTTCGTATTCGACTTCTTCAACTTCTGGCATGACAAGGACAGTTGCTGTTGAGGTATGAACACGACCTTGGCTCTCTGTGACAGGGACACGTTGAACACGGTGAGCACCTGATTCGTATTTCAACTTAGAGTAAACAGATTGACCAGATACCATGACAACAACTTCTTTGATGCCACCGACACCGTTGTAAGAAGCTTCCATGACATCGAATTTCCAACCTTGGCTTTCAGCGTATTTTTGATACATTTGAAGAAGGTCGCCAGCAAAAAGCGCAGCTTCGTCACCACCAGCAGCACCACGAATTTCCAAGATGATGTTTTTGTCATCGTTTGGATCTTTTGGTAAAAGAAGAATTTTAAGTTTTTCTTCGTATTCTTCTTTAGCTGCTTTTGAGTCTTTGAGTTCCTCTTTCGCCATTTCTTCAAGTTCAGGATCGCCACCAGCGTCTTTAATCATTTCTTCGGCATCTTCGATGTTTTGAAGAATTTGTTTGTATTCGCGGTAAACAGTTACGGTTTCACGTGTGCTCGCTTCTTCCTTAGACAAAGCCATAAAGCGTTTTGTATCGCTAACGACATCAGGGTCAGATAGCAATTCGCCTAATTCTTCGTAACGGTCCTCAACCGCTTGTAGCTGATCATAAATGTTCATTTGTTTTCGATTAACCTCTCTTTTGCAAATTCATTTTCTTATTTTTCTTTGGAAATCATTGGGTTAAAATAATGTTTACGGCAAACGGGGATATAGGTTTCGTTACCACCGATTTGAATTTGATTTCCTTCGTAAACAGGCTTGCCATTTTCAGTTCGCAAGACCATGGTTGCTTTTTTAGAACAAAATTGACAAATGGTTTTAATCTCGTCAATTTTATCTGCTAATAGCAGTAGATATTTGGAGCCTTCGAACAATTCGTTTTGAAAATCATTTTTTAACCCAAAAGCCATCACAGGAACGTCCAAATCATCAACAACACGCGCCAAATCATAGACATGCTTTTTCGTTAAAAATTGACATTCATCAATTAAAACGCAGTATGGTTTTTCTGGCAATTCTTGAATAAAAGCAAAAATGTCCATTTCTTCCGTAATAGCAATCGCCTTGCGACGCATACCGATACGGCTTGAAACAACACCATAACCATCACGCGTATCAAGTGCCGAAGTCATAATGACGACAGGTTTGCCTTGTTCTTCATAGTTATGAGCAACTTTTAAAATTTCAATGGTCTTACCAGAATTCATGGTTCCATATTTATAATAGAGTTGAGCCAAAAGTGACAATCCTACCTTCTACTAATATTCTTCTATTCTACCATAAAATTGCCTAGGGTTAAATAAGAGAAACTAGCATTTAGCATAATAGACCTTACAAACCTTTAAATAGACGAAGCTAATCGCTACAACGGAGACGAAAAAACTTGTTTACAGCAAAAAAGCTAAAAAACCACCGTTTCCTAACTCATCATTCATTACTACTAATAAAACAAAAACACACATAGGAGCGACAAAATTTGCCGCTCCCACGTGCTGTTAAGTTGTTAATGCTCGCTATTATTATAACATAGACAATCACGTTGATTCAATGACACATTGTTAAAAAAATCACTATTCTGTTACAAAATTGTTTTTAAAGTTGATTTCAAACTATTATTATTTGAATTTTCTGATAAAGTTATTATCTAAATTAGATATGATATAATGATAATATAGATCGCAAAGAATGGAGAATTTATGTCACGATACACTGATTATAAAAGAGCTAAAAAAATATTAAAAGAAATAGAAGAAAAACCCGAAAACTACCTTATTATTCATTATTCATGTGAAAGCTTCCATAATTTGGATGGTAAAAGTCCCAGAATAGCTTCCATATCCGTTAGAAGATACGGTAATGCACAAACTAACAATTTTTCGATTCATCAATACGCTGAGATATTACATAAAGATTGTGTCTCAGATGAAAATTATAAAAATATCGAAAAAGAACTTCTTCAAGATTTTTATCAATATGTCGAGAAAAATACTGATAAAAAATGGATACATTGGAACATGCGAGATAGTAATTTTGGATTCCAAGCACTTGAGCAACGTTTTCGAGTACTTGGAGGAAAACCAGTTTTTATTGATAACGATAAAAAAATTGATCTAGCTTATTTATTTAAACTACTATATGGTGGTAATTATATTGACAATCCACATATTGAAAACTTAGCATCGCTTAACAACCTCACACCAAATCAATTTTTAAATGGAAAAGATGAGGCGGATGCATTTGAGAATCATGAATACAATAAACTTAGTTTGTCAACATCGTGCAAAGTTAATTTATTTTCCACTTTTCTAAAGAGTGCAATTAACGGCTCTTTAAAGACAAATATCCCTAAGTGGAAAATTAGAGGAACAAGTTTTTCTGGCTTATATGCTACTTTTTCAAAATCTATTTTAGGGAAAATCTTTAATTTCCTTCTTTCAGCAATAATTGGAGCAATAATTTCAAAAATTGTTGAAAATATTTTTTAAACATTAGAATTAAAACATTAAACATCCACATAAAACGACATTTGGTCTTTCTGATATTCTGAAACTTTTTAAATAACATTTACCTTTGAAAATGCTGCTTCTCTTTCCTGAAATTTACTGAATTTTCTCGCAAAATATGCTACAATGTTTGTGTTAGATAAATTATAAAAGGAGATTCTTATGCCATTCGTAAAAATCGATTTATTCGAAGGTCGTACTGAAGAACAAAAAATTGAGCTTGCTCGCGAAGTAACTGAGGTTGTTTCACGTGTTGCTAAAGCTCCAAAAGAAGCTATCCACGTTTTCATCAATGATATGCCAGAAGGAACTTACTACCCACATGGCGAAATGAAAAAGAAAAACTAAGTTTTGTTAATTTTAAAACACTTACTGCTTTCCTAGTCATCTCGATTAGGAAAGTTTTTTTGTACTTTTGAGCTTGATTTTCGCGATAGAAAGCGTTATCCTAATTTCATAAAATGATTTTGGAGGTGACATTTTGCAACTGAGTCATAGCGTGAAAATGATGGGGACGATTATTGATATTGTCGTTGATTCTGACACTCCCCAACAACACATCAAGGAAGTCTGTCATCTTCTAACCGTTTATAAGAATCGCTTTAGCGCCAACGATAACGATTCTGAGCTGATGATTATTAATCATAATGCTGGTATCGCCCCTGTCACTGTTCATCCAGATTTGTTTGAGCTTATCGAACTTGGTAAGATGCATAGTCTTTTACAACCTAGCAATCTTGATATTGCTATTGGTCCTTTGGTGCAAAGCTGGCGCATTGGTTTCGAAGATGCCAAGGTTCCTGACGAGGAAAATATTCAGAAAGCTATTGCACTCGCAAACCCAGAACACATTATTTTAAATGCAGCTGAAAAAAGTGTATTTCTTAATCGCAAGGGCATGAAAATTGACCTTGGTGCGTTAGCCAAGGGTTACATTGCCGATAAAATTATGGATTATCTGAAAACTGAAAATGTCAGCTCTGCTATGATTAATCTTGGTGGCAATGTCCTCGTTTATGGTGATAATCCCAAGCGTGAAAATGGTATTTGGCATATTGGTATCCAACATCCCCAAAAACAGCGTGGCAACAATCTCGGTATTTTAACACTCAAAGACAAATCCGTTGTGACTTCAGGCATTTATGAACGCCATCTACAAGTTGGCGACAAGGATTATCATCATATTTTTGACCGCAGGACAGGCTACCCTATTGAAACAGAAATGGCTAGTCTGACGATTGTCGCAGATAAATCAGTAGATTGTGAAATTTGGACCACACGTCTATTTGGACTTCCGCTGCTGAAATCTCTCGCTACTATCCAAAAAACATCAGGCATCGAAGCGATTATCATTACCAAAGATAATCGCTTTGCAATCACGGATGGTTTAAAACAAGATTTTCAATTATTATATTCCTAAGGCGGAACAGATATGAAACTTATCGCTATTGTTGGGACGAATTCAACAAAATCGACCAACCGTCAGCTTTTGCAATACATGCAAGTACATTTTGCGGACAAGGCCGATATTGAACTCGTTGAAATTAAGGATTTATCGGTATTTAACAAACCTGCTGAACAAAAAGTCCCTGAGTTGGCCTCAGAAATCGCTGATAAAATCAGGGCAGCAGATGGTGTCCTCATTGGTACACCTGAATACGACCACTCTATTCCCGCTGTCTTGATGAATGCTCTAGCTTGGCTTTCTTACGGTATTTTCCCACTTCTCAATAAGCCTGTCATGATTACAGGGGCATCTTATGGAACCCTTGGTTCTTCCCGTGCGCAATTACAACTGCGCCAAATCTTAAATGCTCCAGAAATCAAGGCAAATGTTTTACAAAATTAGTTCCTGCTATCACATTCTTTGCACGCCTTTGATTCTTAAGGTAATCTAGTTGATCTTGAGACTATCCAAAAATTGGATACTATTTTCGATGACTTCCGCCTCTTTGTTAAGATTACTGGCAAATTGTCAAATGCGCAAGAATTATTACACAAAGAAGCTGAAAATTTTGACTGGGAAAGCTTATCATAATCTGAAGAAAAACTGATGAAATTTGTTGGACTTGTTGGCTCAAATGCCGATCAATCTTATAACCGCATGTTGCTACAGTACATTCGTAGACAATTTAAAACCAAATTTGACCTTGAACTTTTGGAAATTGACGATGTACCAATGTTCAATCAAGATAAGAATTGGAAAGATAACTTCCAATTACGCTTGCTTTACAATAAAATCACACGTGCAGATGGCGTTATTATCGCTACACCAGAACATAACCACACCATTACAGCCGCGCTGAAGAGCGTCCTTGAGTGGCTTTCTTACGACGTGCATCCATTTGACAACAAACCCGTCATGATTGTAGTCGCTTCCTACTACGACCAAGGAACGTCACGTGCACAGGTGCATTGGCGTAAAATTTGTGAAGCTCCCGGTGTCGATGCTTATACACTTCCAGGTGATGAATTCTTGCTAGGTAAAGCCAAAGAAGCTTTTGATGAAGCTGGAAATATTATCAACGATGGTGCCGCCAAATTCCTTGAACAATATCTGGATAATTTTGTGAAATACATAGAAGTTGTCTCAACCTTGAAAAAACGGTTTAGAGGCTTACTCGATGGCTCTAAACCTTTTTAATTGTGTTTTCTTAGCGCCACAAGACAGCCTTGTTTAAAATTTCAACCATTTCAGCTGGTGATTCTACAAAACCTTCTTCAATCCAATTAAAAATTGGTGCTAAAACTGCGCTAACATGGATATCTAGAGAATATTTCTCTGAAACCTGATATTTTTCTTTTAATTTTTTAAATAGGTCAATATCAGAGGTAAGATAAGCATTCTTTAGATAATTAGTGCTAGCCACTTTAATCTCAGGAAATTTCTTCAATAAAACTTGACATAGTTTACCATGATTATAGAAATAGTAAAGGGCTTCAAGCTGACTTCCTTCTCTCATTAAAGGGTCTTTAGAAAATATCACCGTCAAGTCCGACATAATCGTCTCAATAGTGCTATCAACTAAATCTTCTTTATTTTCATAATAACGGTAAAAAGTCGTCCGACTAACTCCTGATTTATCGCAAATATTCGATATTGAAATCTTATCAAAATCTTTTATTTGTAGGAGTTCGACAAAGGCATTTAAAATTTTTGATTCAGAAACGGTAGCTTTTAAATTTGTCATATTATTCTCATTTCCAATTGGTTATTACTTCTTCTAAGAATAAATTTATAAACTGAATTTCTGAACAGCAATCATCTGAACAGCAATCATTAATTATTCGTATTATTCTAATAGTAAACTTTCTTCATTTTATTTTCAACTATTTTGCACGTTTTTTTATACGTTTTCTTATATTTATATTAGCGGGTAGCTCCCGCTAGTATAAACCCTTTCTTTAATAATTTTTTAGATTTGTTTTATACTTAGTTCAGCGCTGTGGATTAGTAATTGTTTTTAATCGCTTAGACGATTTAAAGGAGACTCTAACCACAGCTCTTTGTTTTATTGGTAATGAGAATGATAACGCTTGGACGTTTTATTTTACGTAAGAATACAAGGCAAAGAGTGCGTGGAACGAACAACAGCTGCTAATCATTTTGAAAGGAATCAGAAACTTATGCTCTATGTTGGTATTGACATTGCCAAAAACAAACACGATTTAGCCTGTATCAACGAAACTGGAGAAACAGTGATAACTAACTTCAGATTTGCCAATTCTTATCAAGGATTTAATGACCTTAAACGGCAACTAAAACAACTATCCCCCATAACACAAGATATCCAAATAGCGCTTGAAAGCACAGGACACTATAATTACAATATTGTTGTTTTTTTAAGAGAGTTAGGCTACAACGTATTTGCTTACAACCCTTTTATCATTTAACGACTGAAAGGTTTCTTGGTTGATAAACTCCAGTTTGAAGGAACGATAGG
>OBVF01000067.1_pt1 | contig 57170 bp, 72 predicted proteins | sample 1476041 | NCBI WGS metagenome assembly OBVF01 (sample SAMEA2579983, study PRJEB22360) | human gut metagenome
AGTTTTTAGCAAGTAACATTGATGCGTGAGTATGTCTTAAACTGTGTAAAGTATATTTATTCATTTTATTATCTAATAAAAATTTATTTAATAGGGTAGTCACAGCTTTATTACTTATTAAATTTGCACCTGTATTAAAAATATATCCATCTATCGATGTTGGTCTTTGATTTAAAACATTTTTTATATATTTCATATCTTTTCTAGCAATCGAAATAATTCTATTTGAAGATTTAGTCTTAGTACCTCTTAAATGAATTGTACTGTTAATATAATCTAAATCATTATATTGTAGTTTTTGAACTTCACCGAAGCGGCCACCTGTAGCTATAAGTATGAAAATAGCTAAATATGATAATTCATTTTTACTAGTTGAGAATAATTTTAATTTCTTGTATTCAGTTAAAGACATAAATTTATCTTCTTCTTTTTTTGTAGGTTTCTTTTCATAAATAGGGGCGTTCCAAGTTGGATCACGTTCAATAATCCCCTCATTTAATGCATCTTTAAAAGCTTGTGAAAAACAATTATTTAATTTTTGAACACTTGCTTTAGTACGTCCTTCTTTTCTTCCTCCAATAAAGTGACCTTCTGCATACTCTTTTAACATTTCTCTATATTTGAGTTGTGATACATCTTTAATAGCTATATTGCCAAACTTTTCATCAAAGATATTTAATGCATTATAGTAACGATTTAAAGTTGATTGTGATATTTTATTCTCTTTATTAATTTTTATCCAATCTTCAAAGTACTCTAGAAACGGTGTTTTAGATGATATGAGTTGATTCTTATTTACTTCGTTATATTTGAGTTGCATCGCTTCATTTGCTTCTCTTTTAGTCTTAAAACCTCTTTTACGGTATCTCTTATTTTGACATCTAAAATCATATGACCATGATCCATTAACTTTTTTAACATTCATAGTAGTTACTCCTCTCTTGATGTGGATTCTTAATGTTTAATTCATTTTTACATAGCAACCACCTCCTTAGAGAACGTATGTTCTCTAGAAATGTAAAAAATAATAGGGTAGATGAACTAACCGTGGTTAATTCTTGAATTATAAATCTAAATATTCTATAATGAATTTAAGATAACTCGAGAAGGATATACGCTGGGTCCCAAAATGGGGTAGGTGCTTATGCACTGAGCATTCCTATGTGCCTGGGGTTATCTTTTTTTATTTCTTAAACTTTCTACAAATTTATTAGGATTCTTTTTTATTTCATTAACTATAAATTCTATAAATTGTTGTGAATATGTGTATGATTTTTGTTTACCTATAGTATGCTTATAAGCATATTTTTCCTCGTATTTAATATCGTAAAAATCAATAATTAAATTTAATACATATTGATTAAATCCTTTTGAATAGTCTATGCTAAAATTACCTTTTTTTAATCTTTCATTAACTGCTGTTATTACATTACTATAAGAATATTTATGAGTATCTGATGGATCTTTGTATTCCTTAATTAAATCAACTTTATTATCAGAACCTTTATGCATAGCTACTAAAAAGTCAGCATTATCTTTCTTTTTAGTTATATACAAATTTTGTTTTATATCTATAGAAAACTTATCTGATGCATATTCTTTGCTTAATACATCTATGTCATTTGATTCTTTAATGAATTTTTCAGCAATTTCTGCTGGATATTTCATTTTAATTTGTTCATTTGTTAGAGGATCATAACTAGCTGATATCGTTAAAAAGTTTTGAGATATTCTTTCAGAAACATTTATACCATGAAACCTTATAGTTTCATTGATAAAATTCATAACACAAGCTTGAAATAAGGGAGCATACTTTAACTCATATTCTTGAGTGATGAAATGAGTGCTAATATTTCTTAAATCTACAATTTTTTCTAAGTTTAACCTTATACGAGTATTGTAATCAGGATATATTAACTTAATAGCATTATTTAAACTTATAGTCCTATCAGGATTATCTTCATAATAAATATTTTCTTCTCTATTTAATAACTCTGCTTTTAACATTAATTCCCATGCGTTACATATGAAGAAAGAAAAACCTTCAATTCTATATTTGATAGTTGGTTTGTTATAAATTTCTAAACCAAGAATAAATGATTCAATACTTTTATCAACTAATTGCTTACTTAAATTTTCCATACCTTAGCATCCTCTATTCATAAATTTAACTATATCATTCGTTCTCATTACTGTGATGTTCATATACTTGCAATGGTTCAAATTTAATAACAAATCCATTGTGTTTAATATTTAAACCATATTTACACTTATAATGCCTGATACATTGTTGTACAAAATCTTCTGAAACCTCAAAAAAATCAGCAAGTTCATACATACTCTGTACTCCTTGCTTATAAGCCTCGATAATTTCACTTAAAGGCATTAAAATTTCATATGATAAGCGACGTGCCTTTAGTTCGTATTTTCGATTTAATAAATTATTTTGATTTCTAATATCGCCATATGTAATTTGTGTATGTGCTATTTCTTCAGCCAATGTTTCAAGTTGTTTAGGCTTTGAATGATTGCTATTAATAAAAATATAATGGTCTAAAGTCAGACCACTCAAGTTATAAGGTAAGCTGTTAGTTTCTTTTATCATAAGGTGTTCATTTCTACTTAATAACTCTTCATATTTTCGCAAATGCAACATTCCTTTACTTATCTTTATCGATAATATACTGAGCATATTTTAAAACTTCATTCCACTGATCATCGGTGAGTTCACCATCTAAATGAGCTGCTAATGTTTCGAACTTTTTTGATGAAGAAGTAGTAGAATTAAGACTTCTTTCTTTATCAACATCATATCCCAATAACCAAGCCTCATTTACATTTAAATATTTAGCCAAAAGAAATACTTTATCTTGTTTAGCCTCATATTTACCATTTAAATAATCACTAATTGAGTTTCTACCAATACCGGTCAATCTTGAAAGCTCAGATTGTGAAATATTTTTAGTAGCCATTGCTTCACTTAATCTTACTTTGAAACTGTTCATTTTTCTGAACACCTCCTGTCATTATAATAATATTAATATCATTATTTAGCAATAAAAATATCGACATAAATGTACAGAAAATTGAAAAATTTTTGTTGACTTACTTTTACTAAAATGGTTAAATATAAATGTACAGAAAACCGTACAGAAATGAGGTGCTATTATGAGATATGATTTTGATTACAGTTTACTTAACGATAGAATGACTGAATATAGATATAGTCAAAGTTCTTTAGCCGGTCAGATACCAATATCAAGAACTTCTATCAATCATAAGCTACAAGGAAAAAACTTTTTTACTCAGTGGGAAATTAAAAGAATATGTGAAATCTTGGAAATCCCACCAACTAAAGTAGGACAATATTTTTTTAAGAAAAATGTACATAAAACTGTACAAAATGGAACTTAGCTTAACATTCAAAATTCGAGGTGAATAAGGATGAAGTTTCTAATTAAAATAACCTTCCTTATCACAATGGCAGTTGTGACTTGGAAAGTTTCAAAGATTGAGAGTCATTTAAAAACTAAATCAATAAAATTCGATATGAATTTAGATGAAATTGCTTCAAAGATAAATGAGTTTGAGTCAAAAAACGCTCATTTATCTCTCAATTAAATCTAGTTTATCCAAAATTCGAAAAATCATTTCATCATTTGATTGAGAAAAAGCTTTAAAGAAATTGTTAGTAATAGTGTTTGGTGAATTGCTTGTTCTTTCAGCGTGAAATTTATCAAATTTTTGAGTAGCCATTGCATTTCTTTGCTCAAACATTTTTAACAATTCATCTTTTGAAATTTTATTCATATTATTCACCACCTTAAGTTGATGAATAAATTATACACGAAAGGAGTGCGAAAAAAGATGGTTCAAACAATAAATGTCACAGTACCTATTCCAGATACACATATCATTATTTCTAAGGTTGAATACCAAGAATTAATAGATCATCAACCTATGAATATGACACTGAAAGAAGTGGCTGAATATTATCAACAAACAAAAGGTTGGATAGTCAAACACATCATTCAAGATGGCTATTTCAGAAGAAAAATAGAACCATTTTCTCAATTTGTTAATGAAGATGGAAAAGGTAAGTATCTATTTAATCGTAAGAAAATGAAGCAGTTTTTAAATGATTACGATGAAGAAATTAAATCTAGAACACGATAGGGAGGTGATTAAAAATGAAAAGTTTTATTATAGCTATTTTGACTTTTGAAGTATTTGCAATTGGATTGTCATTATTAGAAGTATATTTTACTACTGCGATTACAGTTGGAATATTTCTAGCAATATGTAGTTATTACTTTTTTAATAAATATTTTTTCGAAATAACAAAAAAGACTGAATGCTAACCACCAATTAGCAAACAGTCAAAAATAATTAAAAAATCATTTATAGCTAAATTATAGCAACTTTGGAGGAAAACAACAATGGCAATCACAACTAGACAAAAAATGTACGACATATATCAAAACTTATTTAATGAATTTAAGAATACAGATCAATGCTGTTTATTAGAAATTGAAAAGACACCTAAAAATGTATTAATTATAAATTTTTTACACTACCACGATAGATATAAAACGAATAATAAACTACTACAGATTTTTGAAATCTATCCAGAATCACATGAACGCATGAAAAATTATATTATTGCAGTTATGCGTGGACAAATACTAATTAAAAAGGGAGCTTAATCTAATGAATCAATTACAACAACAAGAAATCGAAACAATAGAACAGCAAGATGAAACTTTTAAAATAACTAACTTAGATCAAGCGAACTGGGCATTTAAAAAATTAGATGCACTACAGGCTAAAGAAAATGAAATTAATCAACTTGCTAATCAAGAAATTGAACGCATTAAAGATTGGCAAAATAAACAAACTGAACAACTTCAAAATAATAAAGGTTATTTTGAATATATTTTAACTGAATATTTTAAAGAAGAACGTGAAAAAGACGCTAAGTTTAAGTTAAATACACCTTACGGCAAAGTTACCTCAAGAAAAGGCTCAAAGGTAATACAGATAAGTAATGAACAAAATGTTATAGATCAACTAGAACAAAGAGGCTTTACAAACTATATCAAAGTAAGTAAAAAGATAAATCAAACTGATATCAAAAAAGATTTTAATGTGACTGAGACAGGTAAATTAATAGATGCAAATGGCGAGTTATTGGAGGGCATTTACTTAGTTCAAAAACCTACCTCATACACTGTAAAAGTAGGTGATTAGATGAAAAATGAACCCAATCTTTTACAAAAACTAGGTGTAAAAGACATTAGCAAACAAAATGCTAACAAGTTTTATAAGTTTGCGATTTATGGCAAGTTTGGCACTGGAAAAACAACATTTTTAACTAAAGATAATAATGCACTTGTATTAGATATAAATGAGGATGGCACAACTGTTACAGAGGACGGAGCAGTGATCCAAATAAAAAACTATAAACACTTTAGTACTGTCATTAAAATGCTGCCTCAAGTTATTCAACAACTACGTGAAAGTGGAAAAGAAATAAACATTGTAGTTATTGAGACTATACAAAAATTACGTGACATTACCATGGATGAAATTATGCAGGAGAAAGTTAGAAAGCCTACATTCAATGATTGGGGAGAGTGCGCCTCAAGAATAGTAAGTATGTACAGATATATATCTAAAATACAGCAAAAACATCAATTTCATTTAGCGATAAGTGGACACGAAGGTATTAATAAAGATAAAGATGAAGAAGGCAGTACGATTAATCCAACAATCACTATAGAAGCACAAGATCAAATAAGAAAAGCAGTTGTAAGCCAATCTGATGTTTTAGCAAGAATGACTATAGAAGAACATGAAAATGGTGGAGAAAAAACATTCGAATACGTTTTAAATGCAGAGCCTTCTTCATTGTTTGAAACAAAAATAAGACATGCAAGCAATATAAAAATTAATAATAAAAAATTTAGTAATCCGAGTATTAAAGATATTGTAAATGCAATCAGAAACGGAAACTAATAAGGATAAAAGGAAGGTAATTAATTATGAACTTCAATTTAAATTTACAAGGCGCACAAGAATTAGGTAACTACTTGCAACCAGGGCAATACAGTGTAAAAATCAAGAATTTTGAAGCTAAAGAATCTAAAAATGGTCATCCACAATTTGCAATTACATTTGCTCACAGAGAAGAAGGCGAACATACTCATTTTGCTAATGCTGATTTACAAAATGAATATGCAAGAAATTGGTTATTTACTTTATTGAATTCAATAGGAATTAAAGGTAATAACATGCAGTTCAGTTTTACGGAAAGGGATATTATAGGTAAAGCTATAAATATTGAATTAGAGCGTAAATATAACAACTATACAGAAAAATGGAATACTGTACTAAAAAGATTTTGGAAGTATGAAAATGAACCTATATTTGAAAAATATGAAGTAAAAGAAGAAGAGAAAAATAATAATATAAATGCTTTGCAAAACAAAAGTTTAAACAGTCCTAATAACCCCTATATGGCTAATGATTTTAATATATCAGATGATGGTCTACCGTTTTAAAGAGGTGATACTAGATGAGTGGATGGATAAAACTACATCGACAAGTAATAGATCATTGGATTTGGGATGATTCACAAAAGTTTAAATGGTGGATTGATATGCTTTTGTTAACCAATCATAAAGATAAAAAAATAGTGATGGGTGGAGAATTAATTGTAATTAAAAGAGGTAGTTTTCACACGTCTGAATTGAAACTTTCTGAACGTTGGAATGTTTCAAGAAATACAGTAAGAAAGTTTTTACAGTTATTAGAAAAAGATGGCATGATATCTACCAAAAAAGCTAAAAATGGTACAACCGTTGAAGTCCATAACTACGGTGTTTATCAAGGAAAAGAAGAAATAAAAAAACAACAAAGTGAACAATACACTGAACAGATAAGTGAACATAAAGATGAACAAAAGACTGAACAGCAAGCTGAACAATGTACTGAACAACAGTGTGAACAAAAGAAGGACAATAGCCTGAACAGAAGAGTGAACACGAACAAGAATATAAAGAATTATAAGAATTATAAGAATGTAAAGAAGGAGAAGAAGCAGAAGAATAATAATGCCTTCGACTTCTTTCAAAACAATGGCTTTGGATTTATCACACAATATACTTCCGAAGATATTAATTACTACCTTGATGAATTTAAACAAGATGCAGATCAAATTGTTATAGCAGCACTTAAAATTGCAAAAGACAGAAACAAAGTTAATTGGGGTTACGCAAAAAGTATCTTGAATACGTGGTTGCAAAGTAACTTACAATCTTTTGAACAAGTGAGAGCACATGAAATACAGCAAAGACAAAAAAATAAAAGCGTTTATCAGCCACAATCAATTCATTCAAGAGAAATGACGCCTAAGTGGTTAGAAAATAGAGAACAAACTAAAACAAGTGAAACAGACAATGCACTTGAAGATGATATTAAAGCGTTCAAAGAGCAATTAGCTAAAGATTGGGGATAACAAATCCCCAATTTCTAGGAAAGTTAGGAAATGGTTGAATGAGTAGATTAAATTTAAAAGAAATCCCTAATGTACGAATACAAGGTAAAAAATATAGATTATGTGATGTATATAAATATTTTGATGTTTCAGACGGTACAGTCAGAAAACGATATAAACAAGGTTTACGAGGATTAGAGCTTATCACAGGCAAACTTAAAGTTAAACCTAAGACAAGATAGTTCTAAATTAAAAACTTATAAATCTGATAAGTAGAATTAATGAGGAGGAACGATAATGAGTAAATTAATATTTAAAGTAATTATAGCAATAGTATTAAAGATAGTTATTAAAGATTGGATTGCAGGTAATCAAATAGCTCAGAGTATATTAAAACGAATTCCAGATGATGAAAAAGGTATAGTAAGAGCTTGTAAGAGATTAGGTATGTCAGACATACAAACAGTTACTACTATGACAATTATTTCAGAGGAAATAGAAAAGGAAGAAAAAATAAAATTAAACAATTATTCAAATAAAATATTTGAGGAGCAACAAAATGACTAATGCAATTAATCAATTAATAGTACAAGTAGAACAATGGAGCATAGATAAAAATTTACATTTAGCTAAACCAGATAGACAAGCACTTAAATTTTATGAAGAGGCGGGTGAGATTGCTGCAGCATTATCAAGAGACAATAAGCAAGAATTAAAAGACGGTATAGGCGATACAGTAGTAACTTTAATCATCTTAGCGCAACAGCAAGGTTGGACGTTACAAGAATGCTTACAGTATGCCTATGATGAAATTAAAAATAGAAAAGGTAAAACAATTAATGGCACATTTGTTAAGCAAGAAGACCTGTAAGAAGAAAGATATTTATGAACGTGTAAAGGAAGTATTGAAGAAGGGCGTTTAAGCCCTTTCTGTATTAATCAATTATAATTCTAGTTATTTGTAAAGGATTAATATAATGATTTTTAAAACTATTTTCTGTTTCAGCTTCAATTATTTTTATAAAGCTATTGTTATTTAACATAGAATATTGATGTACTGGAATATTATAACCATCAGCTAAATAAATACGAGCAGTTTGAGGTGTTTCAGTTTGTTTTAATATTGCTTCTATATCTTTTTTATCCATATCTCTTTTCACCACCTTTTATATTAATAAACTAAGTATAGCAAAACAAAAAAATTGAATGTCAAATTAATTTAGTAACCTAAAATAATTTTAAAGGAGTAGACATCATGACAAAATTCATTGCTATAGTTACATTTTGGCTATCGATTTGTAGCTTTTATTTATTACCATTTATTTCTAATCGTGTATTAAGACTATGCTTAAAAATTTTATTAGCAATCAGTTTAGTAATTTCTTTAACTTTTGCATTATCATACAATATTTTAGATATCACTTTGGCACTATTTCTTGTTTTAGTGTTATCAGAACTTGCAGAATTGAAAATAAAAAATGATATTCAAAAAGTGAAACTTGAGTTCTGTGTTCAAAGCATTAATAAAATTAATAATTTAAACCTAAATGTTCAGGAGGGGATAGTTAAGCAATATATTCTCAGAGTTTTAAAACTTAATAGTGAAGATGAACATATAGAAGTTCTAACTCAAAGACTTAATGAACAGTTTTACGTGATTCAAGCAGATTCTAAAAATGAAGCTATTGCAAGATATAAACGACTAAAAAAACAGTAACATCAGGAGTGCATACAACATGAAAGATTTATTAATAGCTTATAGAAAAACAAGGTTAGACGTATTAAACAAAATTAAAGAAATAAATGAATTTAGTAATCAACACACTGATGATTTAGCTATTTATAAAGGCATATTAAAAGATTTAGAATATGTTATCGAATGGTTGAAAACGGGTCATCAACCAGGTAACTATAATGCTATTGATAAATCACAATGTTATCTAGTAGACCAACAAGTTATTGAAAAAGCTTGTGCAGAATCTATGTATAAAAAGGTATCTGATGTTGAATATTATGAGATATTAAATGATATTAACAATCCAATTAGTTATGCATTAATGAAATTAACTCCAATTGAATTAGAATGTTTTATTATGGTTAAATGCGAAGGACTTAGTGAAAGTCAATGTGCTGAATTAATAAATATAAAAAAGAATACAGTACATAAATACTTAGCAAGAGTGAAAAAGAAAATACAAAATGAATTGAGTGGAAATCTTTTTATTAGCTAAGCATAGAAAAGTTGACACTCAATTGCTACATATATAGGAGATGTAAAAATCTTCTAAAATGATTGCTTCCACTATGGCATTTAATGTTCTCCTCTACAAACCTATCTGAGAGTATACTCAGGTAGGTTTTTTATATTGTTTGGTATATAATAAATTAGAAATATAAAAATGTGAAAGAGGAGAGAAAAGGTGTTAAGTTGTATATAAATCATAATCAACTTACCGTGGTTAATGAAATAGCCACAAATTCCAAACAGGTTCATAACACTTTCCTCCTATTATAGTATTCATAGATTAGCCTTACTCGAGAGTAATTTGAGTAAGGTTTTTATTGTATTATGTATATAACAGACTAGGAGGATGAAAGAATGGGCAATGTTTTAGACACTTTATTAGATGCAATTAGTAACAACTTAGCAGATGAAGTTAAAGAAGAGTTGCGAACTGAAACTTTTGGTATCGGGGGCGAGATAATGGCGGACATAGCAATAGATACTGCTGCGGGTTTTATTCCTATAGTGGGAAATGCGATTAGTGGATACAGGAGAAATAAGGCATTAAAAAATCAAAGTTTGTATATACAAGAATTGTGTAAACGATTAGATATACTTGAAGAAGCTAATAACACGCAAGAAGAAAAGCTTAGCGAAAAGATAGATGATTTATATATAATTGGATCTGAAACTTCTGCTAAAGCAAAACAAGAAGAAAAAATTAAATATATATCTAATGGAGTTCTAAATGCAATAAAGCATAACTTTTCTTATGATATTTCGATTTTATATTTTTCTATATTGGATAGATTAACTATCTTGGAAATAGAGATATTAAAACAATACAACCTGCCTTTCTATGAAAGAGAAGAAATGTGGGATAAAAAGATAATCGATGACTTTAATATAACTAATGAAGGCTTTATAGCAGCAAAAAAGAATTTGTTAAGAAATGGATTACTTCAAAACAAAACAGAAAATTATTTGCAACATGATATCGATGAACTTATAGATTCTATGGAAAAAGCTCAAAAAGATATAATTAACATAGCTGATTATATTAACAACAATAAGTCTAAAAAAAGGTTGAAAGTAAGTCATAATAAGAAAACTAAACATAAAACAAAGGACAGTATTTCCATATCAAAATTAGGGAATGCTTTCATTAAATATTTTATTAGTGAAGACACGTTATAGTAATGTGTCTTTTTTATTTTATTAAGCAATCAGCGTGAGAGTTGGTGATAAATGAAATGGGAAGAAGAACAGCATACGAAAAATTAGATATAGAAAGCAAACTTGGATTAGTAGAGGGTTGGAAACGTGACGGATTAACTGACGAGCAGATAGCTAAGAATTTAGGTGTCGCTTATTCTACGTTAAGAACATGGACGCCTGATAAGTATCCAGCATTTTCAGCAGCCTTAAAAAAGGGGAAAGAAGTTTCTGACTATGAATTGGAAAACGCACTGCATAAGAGAGCTACAGGCTATTACTACGAAGAAGAAACAGTTACTAATACTGGTAAAGTAGTACAAGTTAAAAAATATGAACACGCTAATCCTACCTCTTTAATATTTGCACTTAAAAATAGATTGCCTAATAAGTACAGAGATAAAGTTGAACAAGAAATCACTCAAAAAAATATAGAAATTAATATCGGTGATTACAATGACGACGATTAAGTTAAATATTAAAAAACCTAGTAAAGTTTTCAATAAGAATATCTTTGAAATTATAAATGATTATTCACATATAACTGAAGTGCATTATGGTGGTGGGTCAAGTGGTAAGTCTCATGGAGTAGTACAGAAAGTTGTATTAAAAGCACTAAAAAAATGGAAATATCCACGAAAAGTATTATGGCTTAGGAAAGTACAAGCTACAATTAGTGATAGTTTATTTGAAGATGTAAAGAGTTGTTTAATAGATTTTAAGATTTGGGACTTATGTAAATGGAATAAGACTGATAACAAAGTAGTGCTACCAAATGGCGCTATTTTTTTATTTAAAGGATTAGATAATCCTGAAAAGATAAAGTCCATTAAAGCAGTCTCAGATATCGTCATGGAAGAAGCTTCAGAGTTTACTTTAGATGATTACACACAGTTAACTTTACGTTTAAGAGAACGTAAACATTTGAATAGACAAATATTTTTAATGTTTAACCCAGTTTCAAAGCTTAATTGGGTATATAAAGCATTCTTTGAAACTAACCAGCCACTTAAAGATGTACTAATTAGGCAATCTAGTTATAAAGATAATAAATTTCTAGATGAGATGACTAAGAATAATCTTGAACAACTATCTAATAGAAATCCAGCATATTATAAAATTTATGCTTTAGGTGAATTTGCTACGCTAGATAAATTGATATTTCCTAAATATGAAAAGAGAGTTATTAACTTAAAAGAGATTAACGATTTACCATCATATTTTGGTTTGGACTTTGGTTACATTAATGACCCTAGCGCATTTATACATGCAAAAGTAGATATCGAAAATAAAAAGATATATATACTATCTGAGTTTGTAAAAAAAGGAATGTTAAACGATGAAATAGCAGAACTAATTAAAAATCTAGGTTTTGCTAAAGAGGTAATTACAGCAGACTCAGCAGAAAGAAAAAGTATTGCCGAAATTAAAAAGCATGGCATTGAAAGAATTAAACCTGCTATGAAGGGAAATGATAGCGTTATGGCAGGTATTCAGTTTATAAGTCAATTTGAAATTATAGTTGATGAAAGATGTTTTAAAACAATTGAAGAATTAGATAACTATACGTGGAAAAAAGATAAAAAAACTGGTGAATACTTTAATAAACCAGTTGATAGTTATAACCATTGTATAGATGCATTACGATATGCAATAGGTAATTTAATATTTAAAAATAATGCTCCTAAAGAAGATATAGATCAATTAACAAGAATAAGAAGTTTATTCTAAGGAAGTGAACTAATGACAATTTACAGCCAAGAAATCAACACCACTAAGTTCTCTAAAATAGCAAATAATGATTTTTTAATCAATGATGTAGAACATTTATTAAAAGAAGATGTATTACTGAGTTTAGTTAATAAACATAAGTCTGAGCAATTACCACGCTTAGAAACTTTAGAAGACTATTACTTAAATAGAAATACAGATATTTTAACAGACAGTCGTAGGATTAATGATTTAAGTGGTAAATCTGACCATCGAGCTGTTCATAATTATGCTAAATACGTAACACGTTTTATAGTTGGTTATTTAACAGGTAATCCTATATCTATAACACATAAAGATATTAAAACTAATGATATAATAGCTCAGTTAAATACTGAAAATGATGCAGATGCAACTAATAGTGATTTAGCATTAAATCTTTCTATTTATGGTCGTGCATATGAAATTGTTTATAGAGATAATCAAGATAAAGATACTTTCAAAGTATTAGATCCTAAAAATACATTTGTAGTTTATGATAATACATTAGATAAAAAGATATTAGCAGGTATTAGATACTATACAGTACAAAATGATGAAAATAATCCATTTAGGAAAATAGAAGTATATACGAACAAATTTATTTATTATTATGTTATTCAAGATGGTACTTTTAATGCAGTGCAACAAATACCTCACTATTACAACGATGTACCTATCATTGAATATTTAAATAATCAATTCAAACAAGGTGATTTTGAAAATGTAATTTCGTTAATTGATTTATATGATAGTGCTCAGTCAGATACAGCAAATTATATGACTGATTTAAATGACGCTATGCTAGCAATCATTGGTAATGTTGAAATAGATGGCGATGAAGCTAAAAAGTTTAGACAAGCCAATATGATACATGTTAAACCTAATGAAACAACTGGTGGTAACGAAGGAAAAGCTGATGCTAAATACATTTATAAACAGTATGATGTTAATGGTTCAGAAGCTTATAAATCTAGATTACAAAAAGATATTCATAAGTATACAAATACACCAGATTTAACTGATGAAAATTTTAGTGGTGTTCAATCAGGCGAATCTATGAAATATAAGTTATTCGGTTTAGAACAAGTTAGATCAATTAAAGAACGTTTATTTAAAAAAGGATTAATGAGACGTTATAAATTATTATTTAACAATCTAAATTTAACTGGTGTTTATAAATACGATTATTCAAAGATTGAAATTACATTCACACCTAACTTGCCTAAATCTTTATCTGAAGCAATTGAAGCATTCAATGCTTTAAATGGTGGCGTTTCTGAACAAACAAGATTGAAATTATTACCAATTATCGATAATCCTAATGATGAGATTAAGAAAATGCATGATGAGCAGAATAAAGTTAGAGAACAAGCTGATAATTCGCATTTTAACGGCCATTTTAGCGACGAAAAGGAAATGACTGATAATAATGCCCAATAATATAGAGTATTGGCTAGAACGCGCCCAGAACGTCATAAACGCCGAATCTCTAGCAGATGCTCAAGCAGCGATTGAATTAGAACGGCTAGTTATACAAATGTATGCTGAGATATCTAAAGAATTGTTAGCATTTTATGCAAAATATGCGCTAGATACTGGCTTAAGTATTCAAGCAGTAAAGAAAAAAGCTGATGAATTTGATGTTTTAGCTTTTCGTAATAAAGCAAAGCAATATGTTGAAAGAAAAGATTTTAGTGATGAGGCTAATAAAGCATTAAAACTATATAACTTGTCAATGAAAGTATCTAGAGAGCAACTTCTTAAGCAACAGTTAGATTTGGTTGTTAAAAGTTCAGGTAGTGATTTACAAGATAAAATTGAAGAAAAGCTTGTCGATGCTGTGGATAGAGAAGTAGAAAGGCAAGCACATATATTAGGTGAGCACGTTAAAATTGATGATACTGAAATTAATGCAGTAGTGAATAGTAATTTTAAAGGTGTGAAGTGGTCAACTCGCTTGTGGCAAGATATGGCTGTTGTTCAAAAAGAAGTTGAACGTGTCACTAGTAATGTTGTTGTACGTGGTCGACATCCTAATGAATATATATCAGATTTTAAAAAGAAAACAGATGCTACAACCTATAACGCTAAACGCTTATTAATAACTGAATCTGCAAGAGTACAATCAGAATCGCAAAAGCTAACTTATTTAAAAGAATTAGGTGAAGATGGAGAGTACAAATATGTAGCTAAAATAGATAATAAGACATCGAAAATCTGTCACTCATTAAATGGTAAAGTTTTTAAAGTTAAAGATATGGTCCCAGGTATTAATGCACCTCCTATGCACCCATGGTGTAGAAGTACAACAGTACCTCATGTAGGAAACTGGAGGGATAAGTTCTTTAAAGAACGTAAAGGCAAGTATAAAACAAGCAATGGTTCCAATTCTAAAAAACAATCAGGAGCACTGAATGATTTAAATGATCCTTACCACTTAAAAAGAGATAAGCATGCAATAAAATATTATAAATCAGTGCTAAATAGAAATAAAAAAAGAGAAATTGAAATAATATCAAATAATACTGGATATAATCAAAAATTAATAGAAAGAGTTTATGAACATTTATTTGAAAACATCTATGAATTAGGAAATAAAAAAGAGAAATTTTTCCCGGACTTTAATATAGCTTTAAGTTGGCAACGTTTAAGGGAAGGAAAGAATATAAAAGAGCAAGATTTTATATTATTGCGTCATGAAGCGCTTGAACACTATTTGATGAATAAGTATAATTATTCTTATACAGAGGCACATAATTATGTTGAGAAAAAGTATGATTATGCAAGTTATATTAATAAATAAGGTGAGTTCAATGTTAACTTTAAATAAAATAAAAGAAGATGAGAGAATAATTAGTTATGAATATTTGCCACAAGATGATTTAAAAAAGGGGAGAGGCAAAGTAACTTTAAATAAAAAAAATTCAGAGGTTATTGAGTTCATATTATCTAAAGATGAAATAACAAAAGATTATATGATATATAGAAACAAAGCATTTCAAGCGATTAGATATTTTATAAGCAAAAATGAATTTCCTGAAGAATATTTAGTTGCTTGGTATTAAATAGCATCCTTTCTACATAGATAAATAGAAAGTGGTGCTATTTTTATACGATTTTTTAACCTTCTTCGGAAGGTTATTTTTTATGCCCAAACCATGCTTAAGGCGTTAAAAGGTGCAAGTGTTAAGTCCGAACCATGCATGACTTAAAACTAATCAAGAGTAAATATATGAGGTGTAAAATATGCAAACTAAGAAGACCAACATGTTGAAATTAAAGTTACAGTTTTTCGCAGAAGAACCAGAGGACAATGCACAAACATCTGAAGGACAAGAAAAACAAGACACACCGGAAAAAGTTTATTCAGAAGAAGAGTTTAATCAACGATTAAATTCTGAATTACAACGTCGTTTAAAGCAAAAAGAAGATGAAAAAGCAGAAGCAGTCAAAGAAGCTCAAAAGCTAGCTAAAATGAATAAAGATCAACAGTTACAATATGAGAATGAAAAGTTAACTAAGCAACTCGAAGAATATAAAGTAAGAGATGCTAAATCACAGATGAAAGCTGAAGCACGATTGATGTTAAATAAAGAAGGCATCGATGTGACTGAGGAACCTTTATTAGATATGTTAGTTACTTCAAATGCAGAGGACACTAAAAAGAATGTTGAAACTTTTTCTAATCTTTTAAATAAAATGGTTCAATCTAATGTAGAAAAAGCATTGAGACAAAACTCTCCAGTTAATACACAAACCAGTGGAATGACAAAGGAAGATATTTTGGCAATTAAAGATGACGTACAACGTCAAAACGCAATTGCGAAAAATATCAATTTATTTTCATAAATTAGGAGGTAAAGAGTATGACAGTAGAGACAAATTTATCAAATACAGAAGCTTTAGGTAAAGCGAAGTCTATTGATTTTGCGAATAGACTTGGAGACAATATTAATAAGTTATTAGAAATTTTAGGGGTAACAAACAAATTACCAATGAATATTGGTTCAAACGTTAAAATGTATAAATTTAGTGTAGAAGAACCAAGTAATAAAACAGTGGCTGAGGGCGATGAAATTCCGTTAACAAAAGTTAAACGTACATTGGTTAACACAATTGAATTAACGTTTGACAAATATCGTAAAGCTACAACAGCAGAAGCAATTCAAGCTCATGGTTTTGATATCGCAGTTAATAAAACAGATCATGAACTAATTAGACACGCACAAAAGAAAATTAGAACAGATTTTGCTAGTGCATTAGGTTCTGCTGCAGGTACAGAATTAGATAGTGGCAAACGAGCATTACAAGCTAAGAATTTGCAAGGGGCATTAGCTAAAGGACGTGCTAGATTAACTACTGTGCTTGATGGTGCAGTTACACCAATTGCTTTTGTTAATCCCGATGATACTGCAGAACATATTGCTAATGGTTTAATTGTTTCAAATGGATCATTGTTTGGCATGGGATTATTGAGTGATTATGTTAGCGTTAAAGTGATTGAACTTTCTGATGTTCCGCAAGGCGAGGTTTGGATGACTGTAGCTGAAAACTTAAATGTTGCGTATGCAAATCCTAATGGTGAATTAGGACGTGCATTTAACTTTGCAACAGATGAAACTGGATTTGTTGGTGTTTTACATGATATTCAATCTAACCGTTTAACATCAGAAACAGTTTTAATGTCAGCATTAAAATTATTCCCTGAAAATATTGACGCAGTAGTCAAAGTAAAAGTTAAAGATGATAAAGCTACTACAGTTACAACTGGATAAGTTGGTGGCTAAATGAACTTTTTAGAAAATGTAAAAAAGCGAATTGGTATAGAAGACGATAAACAAGATAAACAACTCATTGTGATAATAGACAATGTTAAAAATGAATTATTAGCGATGTTACCTACAATAGAAGATACCGTACCTGAAGAAATTGAATTTATAGTTATTGAAGTAGCAGCAAAAAGATTTAATCGTATTGGAGCTGAAGGAATGTCTTCAGAATCTCAAGATGGACGATCTAGTAGTTATGAGTTACATGATTTTGATGAATATAGCAAAGTATTAGATAATTTATATTTCAAAGATGAGAAGAAAGGCTTCGTGCATTTTTATTAATGAATTATAAAAATAGAGTGACGCTATATCATCGATTTGAATCTAGATATAATCCTATAACAAAGCGTAAAGAAATAGATAAAAATGAAATTGAGATAACTCCATGCAATATCAATTGTTTAACTGCTGAAAATGCAAGAATTGAATTTGGTGAAATCGCAAGAGACATAAATATAATTCGTATCCCTAAATCAATTATTTATTCACCTACACATGCGTCTTTAGATGGAAAAGAATATAAAGTTGTAAAAATTAAGTTCTATCAACACAGCACATCACTATATGTCAAAGAGGTTGTTAAGTGAAAATACAAGGTGATAGTAAATTATTGAAAAAATTAAAATCTATGCAAAATGATATAGATGATGACGTAGATTTTATTTTAAAAAACAATGCTAATGAAGGTGTTGAATTAGCTATTAAAAATGCTCAACAAGCTTTTGTAAAAGGTTATTGGACTGGTAATTTAGCTAGAGAGATTAAAGCTAAAAAGACTGGACATTTACAATACGAAGTCATATCTAATGAGCATTATAGTGGTTATTTAGAATATGGAACACGTTATATGAGAAAAGAACCTTTTATTTTTCCAACTTATTTTTCATTAAAAAAACAAGTACATGAGGACTTAGAAAGGTTAATAAATGGATAGGAGTTAATTATGACAACTGAATATACACCCGCACAATTACTCTTTGATAAGGTATTTACTTTATTACAAGGATTAGGTATTGAAGTTATAGATGTTAAAGATATTGCTAATAAGATACCTTATCCTTTTTTTGTTGTAGAAAAATTTAAGATAGTTAAATCGGATTATACTCTAAACACTTTTCATGGCAATTTAACCGGAACTATAGATGTTTGGAGTAAAGCTGATAATTTAGGTGAACACGATCAGTGTGTTAAATATGTTGATGATATATTATCGAAACCAATTAATATAGTAGATTATCAAGTTAGATTAAAAGAGATAACTATAAATACTATAGATGATAATTCGACTGATGAGCCGTTATTACATTCGATAATTAATATTGAATTTGAAATTTTATAGGAGGTTATGTTATGTACAAAGATAGTAAAGATAGACTTTACTTATTTAGAAAATGTGGCGAAAAAGTAGATGCTACAAAAATGATGTTTATGACTGAATTTGAAAATGAACTTGAAAATGATTTCGACATTGAAGAAACAATGGATGGAAGTTATACAAGTGATGGTAAATTAGAAAATACGCTTTCTGCAACTGCCAAAGCAAATTACACTAATCCTCTATGTGAAGAATTTGAGGATGCAGTTCGTGATAAGATTGCTTATGAGGTATGGGAAATTGAAAGTAAAATTCCAGGAGAAAATGAAAACACTGGCAAATTTAAAGCAAAATATCATCAAGGCCGTTTTAAAAAGTTCAAACGAAAAGGTGAAAATGGTTCTGTTGAAGAGTATGAAGTAGAATTTGCAGTACATGATAAATATCAACGTGGTTTTGCGAATATTCCTGAAGAAGTAACTCAAAAATTAGCGAAAGTTGGATATCGTTTCCATAATACTACAAAAGATGATTTTGCAGATGATGGTCTTGCAGCTAAAAGTATTCCGCAACCAACAGTATCAGATACATCTAATACAGCTGTTTCAGGAACAATTCCATCTCCAACAGTAACGTCTCCAGTAAATCCGAATACAGTAACGTCCAATGATGTATCTACTTCGGAAAGTATTCCAACAGACTCAGGCACAACTACTGAAACTAATACAGCACAGTAATAAATATACTAAAGCAGGCATTTTGCCTGCTTATTTTAATAGGATGGTGTAAATATGATCACAGTAAAAAATGATAAATATGAATTAGAATTAAAATTTGGTTTAGGTGAGCTTAATGCAATTGATAAAGCTTTAGGATATGAAGTTCGTGAAATTAATTTAGGTGAAGGTTTAGAAACTTTATTACCTAAACTTCAAACAGGTAATGTTTTAGCTATTGCTAAAATTATTAAAGCTTGTACCAAAGGACAAAAAGGAAGTCCTAAAACTGAAGAAGATCTCGAAAAAGTTTTAAATGAGATTATTAATGAACATGGTTCATTTAAGAAATTTGGAAAACTACTAATTGATGAATTGGGAAACAAACCTTTAACCCAAGACCTAGTAACGAAGTAAAACAAACAGAAAATAATAATGTGAAAATGACCTATGATAGGATTGTTATTATTTGTATGAGTGACTTAGGTATGACAAGCCTTAGTGAAATTAATAATATGACATTAACCGAATTTAATTATCGTTTATATGCATTAAGATTTAATCTTTTACGTAAAGAATATGAACTTTATAAATTAGCATTTGCTATTCGTGATGCTGCTGCAACTAAAAATATAGGCACCGAGAAAAAGCCTAAAGAAACTTATGTGTTTAAAACAGTGAACGACATTATAGATTATGAATACAACTATAAACGATTGATGGAAGGTAAAGAAATTGTTTTTGGCAATGAAATAGAAGAAGTAACTCCTGAACAAAATGCTTTGTTAGAAGTTATTGCAGAAATAAATAAACAAACTTAAGTATAGGAGGTGGGAGTATGAGTGAAAGCACAGGTTATTCAGTAAGCACGACACTGAAGGCGAATACCTCTAAATTTAAGAATGAAATTGAGTCTGCAATAAAAAAGATAGAAAAGTTTCATAAAATTGCTTCGAAAATTGACGATATTATATTAAAGGTAAATGATAAATTATTACAGTCAAAGTTATCTAAAGCTGAACAAACAATTAAACGTTTTGAAAGAGAAAAACATATTATTGATATTGATAGTAATGTACAACAAGCATTAACAAAAGTTAGTCAATTAGAGCAAGTTTACAATGTTTTAGATAATAAAAAAATTGAATCATTGATTGATGTCTCTGATGAAGTGGCACGTTTGAAAGTAACTAATTTTAATACTGCTTTCAATAAGCTAAATCAAGATACAGCGAAACCTAATATTAAAGTTGACGATAGTGAAGCTAAATCAAAACTCAATAAAATTAGTTTTGATTTAAAACGTTTAGATGGAAGTAAAATTGATACCAAAGTAATTGCTAACACTAATGATGCAATTAATAAATTAAATCATTATAAGACAATTGCTAATATATTAGATAATAAGCGTATTAATACAGCAGTGAACTTATCGGATAAATTATTTATTTTAAAAGCTGCACAAGTAAACCAAATTATAAGAAAATTAAACGGAAAACAAGCTAAAACTAGAGTTCAAGTTGAAACCGCTGCAGGTATAGCTAAAGTGTTTCTATTTAAAAAAGTGCTTAAAAGTATTCCTAATAGAATAAAAGTTAAACCTGAGACAGACACTAATGTGTTTAGTAAGGCGTTAGATGATTTAAATGAAAAATGTAATTTATTTAATAAACGAATGGATAAATTGGCAACTTCGATAAGAACGTTCGGTACAATTGGTAGTAATGTTATTAGAGGACTAATTATAGCTTCATTTACAGCTTTAATACCTATTATTGCTAGTTTAATTCCTTTAATTGCATTGATAGGTAACTCTCTTGCAATTGTAGGTGTTGGTGCTCTAGGCTTAGCTGGTTCATTTGGTGTAGCTGCTGGTGGTGTTTTAGTATTTGGATTAATGGCTAAATCAGCCATTTCAATGCTAAATAATGGTTTAATTAGAGCATCTGTTGCTACTAATTCCTATATTACTAGCTTGAACCAATTAAAAAACACTTGGCAAAGTATTATTCAAAGTAATAGCACTGCAATTTTTACTGCAATGTCTAGTGCTATTCAAGCAGTAACCAGTGCATTAAACCAACTAAAACCATTTATAAGCGGAGTGAGTCAATCAATAGAAGGAGCAATGCAAAAGTTTTTATCTTGGATAAATGTTTCAGAAACAGCTAAAAATGCATTTAAAACATTAAATTCTGATGGGGTATCAGTATTTAATAACATTTTGAGTGCTGCAGGTAAATTTGGTGATGGATTAACTAGTATATTGACACAATTTAGTCCGTTATTTGCTTTTCTAGCTCAAGAGTTAGATAGCTTAGCTGAAAAATTTGATGCTTGGTCTACACAAGTATCTACTTCAGAAGGAATAACGAACTTTATTAATTACATCAAAACAAACTTGCCAGTTATTGGAAAAATATTTTTAGATACATTCATGGGGATAATTAATATTTTTAAAGCTTTTGGATCTAATTCATCTTCTTTATTAGATACTATTGCAACGTTAGCAAGTCAATTTAGAACATGGTCTGATAACTTAGCTCAATCTCAAGGATTTAAGAAATTTATCGATTACATTAATGAGAATGGACCTAAATTAGCTTCGCTTGTTGCGAATATAGCTTTGGCATTTATAAATTTTGTTACTGCAATGGCTCCAATTGGTTCAGTTGTTTTAAGCGTGCTTAACTCAGTAGCAGGTTTTGTAGCTAAACTATTTGAAGCACACCCTGCAATAGCTCAAATTATTGGTGTAATAATAATGTTTGGTGGCTCATTAATGGCTATTGTTCCACACTTGGTTGGAATTGCAACATTTATCCCTCGTTTAATTAGTGGCTTTAGTTTGCTGAGAGGTATATTTACTGTTCTAAGTACAGTAGGATCAATACTTGTTCAAGGTCTGTCTTTAATAGGTAGTGTATTAGCTTCAATTAGTGCGCCAGTACTAGCAGTTGTTGCGGTTATTGGCATATTAATAGGAGTATTTGTCTATTTATGGAATAAAAATGAAGGTTTCAGAAACGCTATTATTTCAGCATGGAATGAAATAAAAAATATATTTTTAACAGTTGTGAATGCTATTGCTTCATTCATAATTTCTGCATGGGGCGCATTAGTTTCTTGGTGGGAAGAAAAGCAACAAACTACATCAAATACAGTTTCGGTAGCATGGAATACTATAGTATCTTTTATTTCATCAGTTATAAATACGGTTGTTTCATTTGTAATGGCTGTTTGGGGAACCTTAGTAACATGGTGGCAACAAAATCAACAAATTATTCAAACTGCTGTCACAATAGTTTGGAATACTATAGTATCTTTAGTTTCATCAGTGATTAGCGCTATTTCCTCATTTGTAATGTCAATATGGGGGGCCTTAGTATCATGGTGGCAACAGAATAACCAATCTATATTAAGTGCAGTAATGATGGCATGGAATTTCATTGTTTCAATAGTAACAACAGTAATTGGTGCAGTAGTGTCATTTGTGATGTCTATTTGGGGCGTTCTAGTTACGTGGTGGCAACAAAACAATCAGCTCATCATGGATACAATTATGACGATATGGAATGGAATTTCAACATATTTAATGACGATTATTAATATAATTGTAGCTATTATACAAGCAGGTTGGAATATGGTTGTTATTGTTGTGCAAACTGTATGGACAATAATTACTACAGTCATTCAAACTGCGATATCAGTAGTATTAAGTATCATTACGTTGATTATGCAATTAATTACAGGTAATTGGTCAGGTGCTTGGCAAACGATTCAAACTATTGGTTCAACAATATGGAACGCAATAGTTACTATTGCATCAGCGTTATTCAATGGATTGATGGCAATATTAGGCGGAATTTGGCGTGGTATTGTTAATATTGCACGAACTTTATGGGATTTTTTAAAACAAACTATAGTAGAAAAAATTGTTTCAGCTTATCATTTTGTAGTATCTACAGCTCAACAAATATGGTCAACTATATCCTCAAAATTTAGTCAAATTGTATCTACAGTTAGGGAAAAAATGGTAGAATTTTTCAACAATATTAAAGAAAAAGTGACAAATGCATTAAACACTGTGAAAAACTTTGCAAAAGATTTTCTGAGCGCAGGTAAAGATTTGATTATGGGATTAATTGACGGTGTAGCTTCAATGGGGCGTAAACTAATTGAAAAGGTTGAAGGTGTTGTAGGTGATGCTATAGATGCAGCAAAAAACTTATTAGGTATTGCTTCACCATCGAAAGTATTTAAATCATTCGGTCGATTTACTATGTTAGGACTAATTGTTGGTATAGATCAATTATCAGGTTCTGTGGTAAGTTCTATTAAAAATGTAGCAGATAAAATGACAAATGTGTTTAATCCTAATCTCACAGCACCAAAAATTGATGATGTTGTAGGAAACTTTAGCAATTTGGATGGCAATATTAATTCAATGGTACAACATACGCATACATTCGATATTAATCCTCATAAAAAAACTGTTAGGATTGAAATGAATATTGATAACGATGCTTTAACAAGTATTGTTAATGATAGAAACGCTATGAGAAACTCAATTTTTGAATTTTAAAGGAGGCAAGTTAGTTGGATATTGAAATTACAAAATTGAATGGTACAACTTATAGACTGTCAGACTTTAAAATTCAAGTTTCTGATGTCATAGTTGAACGGATAGAGATGAACGACAAGTATCAAGATTTCGAAGGTATACATGGTAGACATCTTATTAATAGTGTCTATCATAAGCGTAAAATCATGGTACCTGTCTTTTTTATTGCTGAAGATAATGTGGATTATACAATTCAAAGAAATCTTTTGTATGAACTTGTTCAAGACACCCAACCATTTTGGATTAGAGAATTAAGAAAGTTCAACAAAAACAGCTATCAATTTAAAAATACATTAGCTGAAGATTATCAAGAAGTTGATGACTATCAAAATCCAATTGTTGAGGATATTGTAGATGAATACGTTTCAGCAAAAAGATATTTAGTAAAACTTACTAATGTGTTAAATCCTAAGCAGAAACATTTTAAGTGTAATGTAGAATTAGAATTTGAAACTACAAAACTTCCTTTTGCCGAATCAGTATCAACAAGCCTAAATTTAAATAAACAACTATTAAATACAGAATGGTCTTCAGATATGGATATTGATTTAAATGTTAAAAATAAACAAACATATATATTTGAAAATGTAAAAGTAGGAGAAGTTTATTATCATGGTTCAATACCTAATAATCAATTTAATATGTACAATAAAGTGAAAATTGTAATTGGAAAACCCACGACTGAATTTTCTTGGTCATTGTCAAAAGGTTCTGTAATGACAATAAAAGATATTAAATTAGTTCCTGGAGATGTCATTCAATATAATGGTACTGAAATTACTAAAATGGATTATCAATTGTTAGATATACGAATATTGAAATGCCAGAATTTTATCCAGGTTATAATAAATTCTCTTTAAACCAATCAGTTAAAAGAATTGAATTTGATATGCGATTTTATAGTAAGTAGGTAGATAGATATGGTAAAAGTAATTAATCATATTGGCGAGGCTTTTATATTACCAGTTCCTACTGAATTAACAGAAAAGTTAAGTGGAGAAAGTGAACTGAAATTTGAATTTGTAGAAACAGAACAAAATGGAAAAATTGTAAATGCAATATCTAAAAAATGGAAAATAACTAACATAGCGGGTAGTAGTGATGAAAGAATTTATGTAGTGACTATTGTTCAAAAGGAATCTAATTCAATTTATTCAAAAGTATCAATCGTAGCAAAAGAAAAGCAAATTGATGATTTAAAAGGCAGTCGGATTTATGATAATATATCCGGAAGTTATACAGCTAGTAGTTACTTTGATATTGTATTTAAAGGTTCTGGTTACCAATTTCAAATTTTAGATAATGTTTATGCATTAAACTGGGAAAATGGTGGAGATGGGGATACTAGACTGGAAACATTCAAAAAAGGTTTGCAAAGATATGGTTTAGAATTTGAATTCGATTCACATACAGCAACATTTGTTTTAAAACAAAAAGTTTATAGATATGCAGATTATTATATTAAAAATGGAACTAATGCTTTGGATTTTAAGCTTGAGGAAGATTCAAATGAATTTTACACATATGCACGAGGTTTTGGAGATTATGACAATAATAATAGGTTTCAAGAAGCTGGATTGCAAATGTTCTTTAAGCATCCATTAGCTGATGTCATAGGTAAATATGAAGCACCACCCATTAAAGATGGAAAAATTAAAGATGAAAAAGTATTAAGAAAAAAGCTAATAGATTTAGTCAATAATTCTTTGAAAACATCATTATCTCTTAATTTTATAAGTTTGCAAGAAGAATTTCCTAAAGCTATTCCTAAAGTTGGAGATTTAGTACCTGTTAAAGATAATACATTAAGTATTGATGATGAAGTTAGAATAGTTGAAGTTAAAACTAAACGTGATATAAATAATAAAATTATATCTCAAAATGCTACTCTAGGTGATTATAAGCGACAAGAAAGATATTTATCACTTGTAAATAATAGCGTGAATTACACAAATGGTTTAGTAAGTGGTGGATATACTTACAAAAATGATAGAGATAGAATTAATAACTTAATTACTAGTTCTAATAAATTAATTGACATGTCTAATGCTTTAACTATTGATGGTAATGGTATAAAAATTATCGATAAATTACTAATCGTAGCTTTAACTAAAAATAAAGGTATAGAAATAAGCTCAGATGGTGGTATTAATTATCAAACAATCATTGACGGTAATGGATTAAATATGTCTATATTACCTGCTGCATCTGAAGTTGCAAATGGTTTAATGTCTAAAGAAGATAAAATTAAATTAAATACATTAAGTAAAACGGATGCTAATCAATTAGGGTCTGTTTTTTATATGGATGTGAATGTAAATGACCATTAGTAAAATTAGAACGATTACGTTTAATAATGAAGAAGTTTATATTAGAACACATTTAAAAGCTGTTGATGGTTTAGACTTAGCTACTTTTGAAAGAGCTGGACTAATGACAGCAGAAGATAAAGCGAAACTAGATCATTTAAGTGAGCTTACAGAAGCATCAGAAACTCAAAACGGACTTATGTCAAAAGAAGATAAGAAACACCTAGATTTGCTTGTTAATAATCCAATAACAGCAGCGACTTCAACAGACAATGGATTAATGACTGCAGAAGATAAGCAAAAACTAGATAGTTTGAACATAAATCACGATTTAGAAGTTAATAATATGATTTTGTTGAATAATTTGAATTTATGGCCAGATGCAAATCAAAAAATAAATTTACCTAAACCATTATCAGAATGCAAAACAGGTATTGTTTTGGTATGGCGTTTAGATAAAAAGGATGATTTATATCATTATCAGCATATACCTAAATACCATATTAGACATGCTAGCTCTAAAATTAAAGAAATGATCGCTACTGAAACAGGAAATTGTTATAAAAGCATAATTATTACGGATACTTCGTTAGTTGGTGTTATGGATAATAGCTCAAGAACAACTGGTTCATATCTTATACGCTTGCATGAAATATTAGAATACTAAAGGAGGCTAATGATGAAATTAAAATTATCACCAATATTTCAAGATTTTAAAAAAGATGTTGAGAAGAATTTTAAGGAAATTCAGGATAAAATTTCAGGAATAAAGAAAATAGATGATAAGACAGTGAAAACATGGTTTGATATAGAGTTTAATAAAAAATATGATCAACTCCAAAAAGAAATTAGATCAATTGTGCTACCTGAAATGTCTCCACTACAATTAACTCAAGATTTTATTAACTCTACAACAGATTTAAAAGGCATTAAACATGAAAGCTTAAATGAACGTTTAAAAACTGATTTTAAGAATAATAAAAGTGAAAGTAAAGAAAATAATAATTTAGTTGTCACTAAAAACGGGACAGTCGTATTTGATTATTCAAAAGTATCTAAGACAATAAAAGATGTTAAACGTATCTACTGTGTTGGGGATTCTGTCGCAAGGGGTGCACATTCTGCAAAAGGTTACGCCCAGTTTTTGCAAGAAAAACTAAATGTATCTATGACTAATTTATCGGTAAGTGGTGCTTGTTTCTCGATAAGAAGTAGTAATAATGTATATAATCAGGTTTCTAATGTGCGAGACGCTGATTTAGTTATATTGCAGGGCACAGATGATGATTGGATTAGTAATTTTCAAATAGGCACAGATAAGACAGATATTAGAACGTTTTATGGTTCATTTTATCAAATGGTTAAACTTTTAAAAATAAATAATAAAGATGTCAAAATAATTTGTATGACAGCTACAAGACAATTACCATCACGAAACAAAGAAATAAGACGTCGAGATACAGACAAGAATGCGTTAGGTTTAACGTTAGAAGATTATGTAAATGCTCAAGTTATTGCTTGTACTGAATTAGATATACCAGTTTTTGATGCGTATCATACAGATATAATGGATCCGTACAACCCTGGTTTTAGAAAGAAGTGTATGCCTGACGGACTTCATCCTAATGAATTAATTCACGAAGTAATTATGTATAAACTACTGCAAAATTATTATTATTTTTATGGATAAAGAAAGGGGCAACATGAATGGCTAACCAAGATTTATTTTATGATATTACTAAGCAAGGCACACAACAAGAAAAACAACAATATTTAATTACTCGTGTTGGTGATGGAGGATTAAAGACAGTTACAATTGTTGTATGGTCTAATGGATATCCATACAATTTAACTGGCTTAACTCCGGTTTTTGAAGGAGTTAAACCGGATGGTACAAAAATTATAGACACCAAAGGAGCAATTGTATTAGATGCAAAAAATGGTGTATTCAGATATACGTTCCCTCAACAAGCCAGCACGGCAGAAGGAGAATATCAACAAGCATTTTTCAAATTAAAAAGAGGTGAACAAACAGATTCAACTTTAGAGATACGAATTAATGTATTACCTAATTATGTTGAATTTGGTATTAATTCAGAAAATTACTTTACAGAGTATCAAAAAGAATTAGACAGACTTCGAAGTACTGTAGAATCAGGTATCGAAGAATTAAAATCAAAAGCAGAGGCCACAGGCTCTAAAATTGATAGTCAAGTTGAAACCGCTAAAGCTTTGAAACTTCAATTAGATCTGTTACAAGAAGCGGTAAAAAGTAATAAATTAATCACACGTGATGAATTAGATAATAATATTGGTACACTTTCAAATCAAGTAGCAGCGTTTACAGATGCAATCAATGGTATAAGACAAAGTGTAGCTAAAAATGTACAAGATATTGCTGAAGCTAAATTAGATAATAAACCATTGCCAGGCGTATTATCTGATGTTTCTACTATTACTAAATCTGGATTTTATTATTTTGATTCAACAACTCAAAATATGCCATATAGAAACAGCGGAAATTCAAATGGTTATATTCAAGCGCTTATGAAAGATGAGAATAATGGCATGTTTTCTATTTTAGGTACTGGTATGTCAATCGAAAAATACAAAGGTAATTTATTTGGCAGATGGAAATCAGCATTACCCATATTATTATGGTCAGGACGTGCAGGAAAAGAAGCCGTTATAAATTGCAATGATAGTGTGCACAATTATGGCCAATTAATTATTAACATAACTTTCAGTACGAATAGACATGAAACGAAATTTATTACGGTTCCGGATAACGGAGAAACACTTTATTTTAACAACATTGGATTAAGATCTAACGATGGTGGGTTTAAAAACGGCTATCTTGATGAAATTGCTGTTTTGTTTAAAGACGACAAGCGCATAAATGTTATTAGGGCGTTGGTTTCTACAGACGAAGGTCAAGCTGTGGATTCTGATTCTGCGATAACGGCGATTTGGGGAATTTATTAAGATGAGAGGCTACCTGTATAGGTAGTCTTTTTTATATAGGAAAGAGATGATGAAATGACGAATATAACAGATAAATACAATGTTGAAGTAGATGACTTTATGAGTTTGATTTATTCAGGTAATAAAATCTTAGTGTATTTTTTAATATTACTCATTCTTGCAGATGTTATTACTGGCATGCTAAAAGCGTTTGGTCAAGGTAAGCTTATGAGCAAAAGAGCGATGTTAGGATATGTGAAAAAAATAGCATTTTTATGTGTGATTATCGTAGCAAATGCGCTAGATATTATCTTTCAGTTGCATGGAATGCTTGTTAATGGGACTGTTTTGTTTTTCATTATAGGTGAAGCAACAAGCATACTTGAAAATGCTACAGAATTAGGCATACCTATACCTGAACAATTGAAACAAAGATTGAAAATTAATAATGATTTAGAAAATAAGTGAGTTGAGTATTAGATGGCTTTACCAACTGATAGAAAACCTACAGCGTCTGAAGTTGTAAATTGGGCTGAAAGTATAATTGGTCAAAGAATTGATGTTCCAGGGTCTGGTTATGGTGCACAATGTTGGGATTTACCTAATTATTTATTTAATAGGTATTGGGGATTTAGGACACCAGGAAATGCTCGCGATATGGTTTATTATCATTTTCCACCAGGATTTAAGGTGCTTAGGAATACCGAGGATTTTGTGCCATTACCTGGAGATATCGGTGTTTGGACACAAGGTAATTATAATTGGAATGTATGGGGACATACGGACATAGTAATTGGTCCAGCAACTAAAGATTATTTTTATGGTGTGGATCAAAACTGGTTTAATAGTAATGAATATTCAGGAAGTCCCGCAGCAAAAGTAAAGCATACTTACTTTGGTGTTACACATTTTATTAGACCTGCTTATAAAGAAGAACCGAGACCAGTCGAGAAAAAAGTTGATGAAGTTGCTGAAAACAAAATAAAAGCAGAGAGTAATAAAGTTGTATATAAAGAAATAAATAAAATTTACTTGACTATATCAGGAATTGACTATAAAAATGCTAATGAATTTATTCATTTCATTGATGATTATCAAAGTAAAGCTTTCAATACCCCTAAAAAAGTAGTTATAAAAAATGTCAACACTGTGTTAAGCACATTAGATATGTATCATTATAGAAAAAAATTAAATTACAAAAAAATACCTCATATTTTTGTGGATAGATTTAATGTGTGGTTTTGTAAGCCTTTTACACATAATGTTTTTGGCTATGATAATGCAATAGTTGTAAGTGTTTGTGAGGGAGAAGACGCTTCAAATGATATGTTCAAAATTAATGAAATAGAAGCGATTAGACAGATAAATAAAATAATGGAGCGATTTAAATTAAAAGATAACGATGTGTTAGTAGATAGTAAAGCTTGGAGAACGATAGAATTACATTCTAAATATGACATTATAGCTGACGTGAAGATTAATCAAAATGGCTTAGTAAAAGTCAAAGATGAATTATTTAAACTGTATGCTGATAAAGATAAATACTTGAATAGCATACCTAAAGATATTATAGAAAAGGTAAGAATCAAAACAATCGTTAAAGACGTTAAAACTGTTGATAACAAAGAGTATTCAAACAAAAATAATAATGAACAGAAAGTTGATTCGGTATTTAGTGAATACAGCTTAAATCAAGCAATTAATATACAATTTTCACTTAATCCACCTCCTCAAACAAATAATGGATATAGTTGGTATAACGCAAGCAGAGAACAAACAAGAAAATCAATGGATACTAATTTAATATTTGATGACAATGTTCAAAAATATCAATTACTGAAATTAGATAAATATCAAGGAATACCAGTAGCGAAATTAAATCAAATTTTAAGTGATAAAGGTACGTTGTCGGGTAAAGGTCAGGCTTTTTCAGATGGCTGTAAAGCGTACGGAGTAAATGAAGTATATCTAATTGCTCATGCATTTTTAGAAAGTAATTATGGTCGTTCGAATTTTGCAAGTGGTACCTATGGAATATATAACTATTTTGGCATAGGTGCATTTGATTCTAATACTTCTAATGCTATAACATTTGCACGTAATCAGGGATGGACAACCCCGGAAAGTGCAATAAAGGGTGGCGCTAAATTTGTTGGGAGATCATATTTTGACGTAGGGCAAAATACATTATATCGAATGAGATGGAACCCTTTAAAACCAGGAAATCATCAATATGCAACAGATATATCATGGGCTAAAATACAAGCTCAAATTATTAGTGAATTATATAACAAAATTGGGTTGTCAGGAGAATACTTTATTTATGACAAATATAAATAATATTTAGAAAGAGGTTATTAATATGACAAAAGAATATTTAGGAGAATGGAATGGCGTACCAGTATATACTGATTTTTTACCATATGGGACAAGACGAACAGGACAAAAATTAGATACAGGTAACGCTATTTTTGCGGTATATCATGACACAGGTAATCCTGGAAGTACAGCACAACAAAACGTTGATTATTATAAAAATACTTATGATATAGATTGGGCTTCTACCGCTTCGGCTCATTTCTTTGTAGATGATAAAGAATGTATTATTTGTGTGCCATTAGACGAAAAGGCATGGCATGTACTTTATGATACACCTACAGACAATTACTATTTCGGAGATGATGCAAATGATGCTGCATTTGGTGGCGAATTATGTTACTTTGCAGATGATACTGACCGTTCATTAAAAGCTTTAGACAACTTTGCACGTGTATTTGCAGTGTTATTTGACTCGTGGGATATTGATCATTGGAATAAGTGTCCCGGTCATCAAGATATACAAGCAGACAAGCAAGACCCTGGTAATGCATTAGAAGCTTGTGGTTATGGACGTGATGATATAGATGTAATCGATAATCTAGTACAAAAATATATGGACAGTGGTGATAGTCAAGACACAGATGTTATTATTGATAAACCGGAAAAAGATGATGTTATTGAGAAAAAACCAGTAGGTTGTACTCGTGTGAAAGTATGGTCAGAAGAACCATATTACAGTGGTACAATCAAATATGATGCATCATTACGAGAACGTGCAGGAAGCAGCTTTGATAATTACAGCTTTGCAAATGAAATTGATGTTGTTGAAGCGGGTACATTAGTTTATATTTATGAGGAAATAGAAGACCCGCAAGGAAATGTTTGGTGTCGCACATATTCACCTAGCAACAACGGATGGGTGCATAAAGACACTATTGATGTTGAAGAAGAGTATAAATAATTTTTAAACGGGTAGTCTTATCGACTGCCCTCTTTTTTTATGTTATAATAGTAATGAGGAAACAGTGTTCAACACTGGCATAATATCATTTGGTATGTATGTTTTATTATGTGCAGAGGACTTGCTAACGCTAAGTGATAAGAATCTGACTGCACCGTTTATTTTTAAACCATCCACACATGTCACTGGGTGGTTTTTCTAGTATAAATATGGTATAATAAAATTGAAATTGCGGTACACATCTGTGGAGTGTACTTGAGGTAACTGTTGCTGACGGTTGCCTCTTTTTTTGTGTTATATTATATGTATAAAAATCTAAAAATAAGTTAGGAGACACATATATATGAAAAAGGTAAAAGTTCTGTATTTTGGTGTTAATGGTAAAACTTTAGGTTTTCAAACAACAAATTTAAAAGAAAATAATTCATCAGACACTCTGAAATTAGAAGGAGATAATATATTAGATAGTTATGCCCAATATTTACAAAACATTTTAAAAGAAGAAAATGAAAGCACGCTTTTTACCATTTACAAAAATGATAAAAAAACAAAAAATATAAAATTATCAGAAGTCATTAGTTTTTGTGTTAAAGATGAACATCTACACACAAGCAAAGAGTATTATATAAGAAATGAAAAAGAGATTTAAGGCGGCCGACAAGCCGTCTTATTTTTTATAAAAAAATTTTTAAAAAACTATAGACAAAAGGTCAATTGACCTGTATAATAAGTATTGTAGTAAGGAGGTGGGACATGGATAGGCTAGAAAAAAGAGAAAAAGAGACAAACATCGCTAAAGCTAAAAGTGAAATTTTCCGAAACTACTGTATAGGCTTTGCGACACTTGTCTCGATAATTAAATGGTTATTCTAGAGAGAGGGGCTCCCCCTCCCTCACATTATATTATGAGGTGGTTAATATGACAAATTCAACTAAAACAAAAATAAAGATCGCTTTAAATTACACAATAGGCATAGCTGCTTTAGCATTTGCTTTATATCTAATTTTAAAATAAGAAAATTACCTAGTCTATCCATATCAAATGTTAATAGATACAGTGAAAAAATTAATTCATTCTAATTTATCAGCTTCGGAAATTGGAAAAAACGCACATGTTGATCCAGCGAACATAAGAAAAATAAGACGTGGCGAGAGAACTATTGAAAAATTAAGTTTTGATACAGCAGAAAAACTATACAATTATCAAAAGCAACTTGAATCAAAAGAAAATTAAATTTTGGTCAACGTATGGACAAAAAGACTACTCAATCACTTGTTTTAAGGCAATTGGGTAGTCCCTCACTCTCCATACAAAATTAAAAATCAGTTTAATTCTGATTAATTAAATTACTCTAGAACGTTGATATATCAGCGTTCTTTTTTATTCGCATTTCCATAAACTTACTCTCAGCTACAAAAAACTACGCATTTAAATAGTTTTCAAGTAATTTATTTTCTACACTTACTAAATCAATCGCTACAATGTCTGATATATAAATTTGGTCAACATCTGTAAACTCTAAGGAATTAAAATCTAAAACTTTTACTTTTATGATATTTTCCTGTACTTCGGTTACACGTCCAATGATTAATTCAATGCTATCTTGCATAACGATTGTTATCATTGAGTTTAATGTAATTAAATCTTGCAAATCTGAAGATAAATGGAATGTATTTTCAATATTAAATGGATTAAACATGCCATGTTCTTTGCTTTGTAAAATATAATTATCGATTAATTCAAGGTATTTTGATTGATTACAAGTTTCTACAATGTATTCCTTATTCCTTAATTGGTAACTGTCTAGTACACCTTTTTCATCAATAGACTTAAATATAATGAAATTTTCATTTTCTTCAAGGACATATCCTACTGAAAATGTTTCTTCTAAGCCGTTAGTATAAATTTCTACGAGTTCTTTTTTTATCATGAAATTATATCTCCTTTTATCATTAATTTTTTCAATAAAAGTCCCATAACCAGCGTAGCAAAAAAGTATAAATGCAAAGCGTAAAATTTATAAAAATACTGTGAAAAATAACTAATGTATCCTAGTTGTTAACTTTAAGGTTTATTTAAAAATATAATGCTTCAAATAACCTAAGCACTGTCACTGATAAAATCATACAAAATCGCTATAATAAGAATGTATATGAACATGGAGGTCTATTGAGTTGGAATATTGGTTATCAGAACAGAGTTATATGAATCCAAATAAAATAGCAATTACAGATGGTGTTAAGGCACTCACATTTCGAACATTATATGATAGGGCAAAGGTTATCGCTGAGCATCTTGTTACGCTTAATATCTCAAGGGTAGGTTTATATTTAACCAATTCTATAAACTCAGTCATTTTAATTCATGCATGTTGGATAGCACATATCGAAATTGCTATGATTAATACCCGATTAACACCAAAAGAAATCACAGCTCAAATGCAGTCGATTGACGTTCAATATATAATCACTACTGCTTCTTTAGCATTGAAAGATTTTAATATCATTCCTTTTCAGAGTTTAATTGATAAACGTAATAAAGGATTGATATCTAAATCATTTAACCAACAAGATATCGCATCAATTATGTTTACTTCTGGCACGACTGGACCACAAAAGGCAGTTCCACAAACTTTTAACAATCATTATGCGAGTGCAAAAGGCTGTAAATCAAGTTTAGGTTTTGATTCTACAACGATTTGGCTTTCTGTATTGCCAATTTATCATATATCAGGATTAAGTGTATTACTACGTTCAGTTATAGAAGGTTTCACGGTAAGATTATTGGATAAATTTGATACACAGCGTATGATGCATATCATTAAGAATGAGCACATCACGCATGTTTCTCTTGTTCCTCAAACATTGCAATGGCTTATGGATGCCGGCTTAACACAGCCATATAAGCTTGAAAAAATATTGCTCGGAGGCGCTAAATTATCAGTTGCTTTAATTGATGAAGCGCTAAATTATCAGTTACCAATTTATAATTCGTTTGGCATGACAGAAACGTGCTCTCAATTTTTAACGGCATCACCTGATATGTTAGCTCGTCGTCATGATACGGTTGGTAAACCGAGTAGCAATGTTTCGATAAAGATACATAATCCTAATCGCGATGGGCATGGTGAGTTGTGGCTTAAAGGTAACAATGTGATGGACGGTTATTTATATCCTAAAGGTTTAAAAGACGCATTCGTAGATGGCTATTTTAAAACGGGGGATATTGCGGAGGTTGATAAGGATGGATTTGTCGTGATTTATGATCGTCGCAAAGACTTAATCATTAGTGGTGGTGAAAATATTTATCCTTATGAAATCGAAATGCAAGCTAAACAATTTGATGGCATAAAAGACGCGATGTGTGTGCCTTTATCAGATGAAACATGGGGACAAGTTCCATTATTATATTATATTTCAGAAGACAACATTGATATTGCGTCGTTAGATCGATTTTTAAGAGTGCAACTTGCTGCTTATAAAGTTCCTAAAAAATATGTTGCCGTGCAAACATTACCATATACATCTACTGGGAAATTGCAACGTAATAAATTTGAGCCTAAAGGATGAGTATGAATGAAAATTGTAGATATCAATTACTATTTGTATAATCAATCGTTTCGTGTGCCAATAACAACCCCGAAAGTTCATTTAACAAGTCGTAAAGCACTAATTATTGAAATGATTACTTCACAGGGAAAATCATTTTTTGGTGAATGCAATGCATTTGAATCGGATTGGTATGACTCAGAAACAATTAATAGTGTTCAAAAGGTTATTGAAGCATGGTCGAGTAGTATCAAAAATAAAGAATTTTCGACCTTTGATGCTTGGCTCCCTTATTTAAATCAGCTGAACGCTGCTCCAGCTGCTCGGGCTACAGTGGTAATGGCTGTGTTTCAAATGTACCAAACATTACCAATTATAAATGTGGATTATGGTGCAACTGTGAGCGGGTTAACCGAAGCGCATTTCGTTCAACTTAAAGAGACACAACCAAAACGCATTAAAATAAAATGGTCGAATCATATTTTGAAAGATTTAGCGCATATGAATAAGCAATTGGATTTTGAATATCAGTTGGTAATTGATGCAAATGAATCATTAACTAAAGAAGATTTACCTAAATTAGCACTGGTTAAGCAGTATCATCCTATTTATATCGAAGAACCATTTAAAACAATGGATTTATATAAAAATTATAATCATAATTTATTTCCGCCAGTGGCAATAGATGAAAAGGCTACATCAGTGCAACAAATATTAACGTTATGTCATAGTTATAACATACAAGTGGTCGTAATTAAGCCTTTTAGAATGGGTGGTATTGACCATGTGATTAAGTTAATACACAAGCTACAACGTGATAATATTAGTGTCATCATTGGTGGAATGTATGAATATGGGTTAAGTCGTTATTTTACAGCTTACTTAGCACAATTTGGAGATTATCCAGGGGATATTACACCTTCTGGATACTATTATGATCATGATCTTGTGTCACAATCAGGTATTCTAAAACAACGACGTATTTCATTTTCTCCTCCCGAGGTTGATACATCACAATTGGTCATGTTTTAATGTTTATGTTGACAGTGCTTGTTATCTTTTTTTAACGGTACTGGATCAAATCCGCCTTTATGAAAAGGATGACATTTTAAAATTCTACGGATACCCATATAAGTTCCTTTGAGTGGTCCATATACCACAATGGCTTCACGTGTGTATTCTGAGCATGTTGGATAAAAACGACATGTCGCTGGTGTCATTGGGGAAATAAAATGTTGATAAACATAAATTAAGCTTAAAAATAATTTTTGTAATAATTTTTTCATTTATAAAAGCCTCCAACCATCTAGCAATAACTTCATTTTAACATATTGAAAGGGGAAGTAATCTATATGCAATTTTTAGATAAAGAAAATAGACGTGTTATCCTCACATATAAAAATGATAAAGATATTGCGAATGGTAACCATGTTTTAGCTATCCCATTTTATAAACAGCAGCTATTATTTACTCAGCATAAACTAAGAGGAATAGAATTTCCAGGTGGTAAACGGGAAGAAGGAGAAACAAGTATGGAGGCGATTAAACGCGAACTTTTTGAAGAAACAGGCGCCCAATGCCAGAAACTTACGTACATTGCGCAATATGAAGTATTTACTAAGGATAAGACACCTTTTGTCAAAGATGTATATGCAATTGAAGTAAGTCGTATAGATAAAAAAAATGATTATTTAGAAACAGCAGGTCCCATTCTTTATCAAAGACTTAACGATATTCCTGAAAACAAGCGAAGTTATTTAATACAAGATGCAGCTATTCAGCAGTGTTTGGAGAGGGTGAAATTGCTTGGATTATATTCTTTATAAAACCATGCCAATTGAATCATTGACACATGAATTTGCAGAGGTAACCTATGTTGTTGATGGTTTAAAAGTGAAAGCATTACAAATGTTACCTCATAAAACGGTTGAGCGGATTGTTGTGTATCTACGTGGTGGAAAAGGTCAGGTAGGACGTGTGCGTGCAGCAAGATTAATGCAATTTTCATCACCAGAGACATTAGTTATTGGGCCATATTATCGAGGCAATAATGGGAGTGAAGGTAGAGATGAATTTTGCCAAGGTGATTTACATGATGTGACAACACTTGTTCAGCAGTTACATCAATCATATCCTAACGCTTATATTCATATGATTGGTTTTTCACGCGGAGGTCTGCAAGGTTTATTAACGTTTCAAGATTTACCAGTGGACAGTTATATTATTTGGGGTGGTGTTTCAAACGTAAATTTAATGTATGAGGAACGTGTGGATTTGAGAGGAATGTTGCGACGAATGATTGGACATCCTGTTAAAGATGCACAATCCTATAAAAAACGTGATGCGTTAAAGGATATTGATGCAACGAGTCCACCGATACTTATCATTCATGGAGGTCAGGATAAACAAGTCGGTATTCATCAGGCATACGTTTTAGAAGATGCTTTGAAACAACGAGGGACGCAATTTGATACATTTTATCAACTTGCAGAAGGCCATGTACCTCGACCAGTAGCAATGAGATTGGCAATTCAACGTATATTCAATTGGATGAAGGAAATAGAAGAGCTTCAAAAATAAAAAGCTTAGATGCACTACGAATTTTAAATCATAATATGCATCTAAGCTATATTTTTGAGGTTTTTATTTATTAAAGCCGCCACTTTGTGCTATCTCGGCTACTTCTGAACCAAATTTTTCAAAATTATGTTCAAAGCGTTTGATTAAGTCTTGCGCTTGAGTTCTATATTTATCTGGATCATTCCAAGCATTAATCGGTTGAAGAATTGTCTTTGGCACGTCTTCGATTTCTGTCGGAATATAAAGACCAAACATGTCATCTTTTATATATTCTGTATTTTTTAATTGACCTGTGATTGCTTGATTAACCATTTGACGAGTATAGTGGAGGCTAATGCGGCGACCAACGCCATATTTACCGCCTGTCCAGCCGGTGTTTACGAGATAGACATCAACGTTATGTTCATCAATTAACGCACCTAATAAATCAGCATATACGGTCGGATTTAGAGGTAAGAATGGTGCGCCGAAACATGTTGAGAATGACGGTTCAGGTTCGGTAATACCTCGTTCTGTTCCAGCTAATTTTGATGTAAATCCACTCAAGAAATGATACATCGCTTGCGATTTAGTTAATTTAGAGATTGGAGGGAGTACGCCAAATGCATCCGCTGTTAAGAAAATAATCGTATTTGGATGTGCTGCTTTAGATGGTAATACGATATTATCTATATGGTGAATAGGGTAGGCAGCACGTGTGTTCTCTGTATATCGATTGTCATCAAAATCTACGCTACCGTCTTCATGTACAACTGTATTTTCAAGAATTGTGCCATATTTAATAGCGTCATATATTTGCGGTTCTTTTTCTTTTGAAAGATTAATTGCTTTTGCATAACAACCGCCTTCAATATTAAAAATACCATTTTTGTTCCAACCGTGTTCATCATCCCCGATTAGTTTTCTATCTGCAGCAGCAGATAAAGTTGTTTTTCCTGTTCCAGATAGACCAAAGAATAACGCAACATCACCTTTAGCACCCACATTAGCTGAGCAATGCATACTCATGATATCTTGCATTGGTAATAAATAATTCATAACAGAGAAAATACCTTTTTTCATTTCTCCGGCATATTCTGTACCGCCAATAAGAATTGTTTTATGCTTAAATGAAATAATGACAAATGTTTCAGATTTAGTGCCATCAATGTCTGGGTCTGCCTTAAAATGAGGTGCAGATACAATTGTAAAATTCGGTTTAATCTTTATAGCTTCATCTTTTGATTCAGGACGAATGAACATATTATGTGCAAATAAATTATGCCATGCTAATTCATTAATAACCGTTAATTTAAGTTGTGTATCTTTATCACTGCCTGCATAACCATTAAAAACATACAATTCGTTACGTTCATCAAGGTAATCTAAAACTTTGTGATATAGGTTTAAAAATGTTTCTTCATCTATAGGTTGATTGACATCGCCCCAGTCAATATTATCTTTATATGAAGGTTCAGTAACGATAAATTTATCTTTTGGTGAACGTCCTGTATATTTACCTGTACTAGCATTGATTGCACCTAATTCAGTCAGTTCTCCTTCATTATTTTCAAGAATTTTGTTATAAAGCTGCGTCGTTGAAAGCTGAAATAAAGTTGTCTCTTTTTCTAATAAGTGTTTAATTTTTGACGTTTCGCTGTATGTATTAATTGACATACTTTAACCCCTCCAGTGCATAAATATTACATGTGAAAGCCTTTACAATTCAATAGTATAACATAATGAAAGGATTATGCCATAGCTAATACGATGTTGGTATGAAAAATCTAAAATTGACATTAGCTAACGAATTCGGTAGTATAATTCTTAACGGATTCTCTTATCCTGAGTGGCGGAGGGACATGGACCCAATGAAGCCCAGCAACCTCTTTTATAAAGAAAGGTGCCAAACCGTTTGCAGACAAATATGGTCTGAACGATAAGAGCGAATGGACGTCTAGAGCCTTCTCTCTATCTAAATAGTAGAAGGCTCTTTTAATTTGGCTTATACAAGAGAGTTTTCGTAAAATAACTTAAAGGAGTAAACAATGACATATAATAAACGCTTATTTACCTCAGAATCAGTTACTGAAGGACACCCCGACAAAATAGCTGACCAAGTATCCGACGCCATTTTAGATGAAATTTTAAAAGACGACCCTAATGCACGTGTTGCTTGTGAAACAACTGTTACAACAGGTATGGCATTGATTTCTGGTGAAATTTCAACAACAACTTATGTGGACATTCCTAAAGTTGTAAGAGAAACAATTAGAGATATTGGCTATACAAGAGCTAAATATGGATATGATTGCCAAACAATGGCAGTTTTAACTGCTATAGATGAGCAATCACCGGATATTGCACAAGGTGTTGATAAAGCACTTGAATATCGTAATGATATTTCAGAAGAAGAAATAGAAGCAACTGGTGCCGGAGATCAAGGGCTAATGTTTGGTTATGCTACTAATGAAACTGAAACGTATATGCCTTTACCAATATTCTTATCACATCAGCTTGCTAAACGTTTATCAGATGTTCGAAAGGATGGCATTATAGATTATTTACGTCCGGATGGCAAAGTGCAAGTAACTGTTGAATATGATGAAAATGACAAACCATACCGCATCGATACAATTGTGGTATCTTCACAACACGCACAAGATATAACATTAGAACAAATTCAACAGGATATTAAAAATCATGTTATTTATCCAACGGTACCTGATAATCTTTTAGATGAGGACACTAAGTTCTTTATTAACCCTACAGGGCGTTTTGTTATTGGTGGACCACAAGGTGATGCTGGTTTAACAGGACGAAAAATTATTGTTGATACGTATGGCGGATATGCGCGTCATGGAGGTGGATGCTTCAGTGGTAAGGATCCAACAAAAGTAGATCGGTCTGCCGCTTATGCAGCACGGTATGTAGCTAAGAATATTGTTGCAGCTGGACTTGCAGCCCAATGTGAGGTACAGCTTGCTTATGCCATTGGTGTAGCTGAACCAGTTTCTATTGCCATTGATACGTTTAATACAGGTAAAGTATCTGAAGGTGAGCTTGTCGCTGCAGTTAGAAAACATTTTGATTTAAGACCCGCTGGTATCATTAAAATGTTAGATTTAAAACATCCTATTTATAAACAAACTGCGGCATATGGTCATTTTGGTAGAACAGATGTGTTATTACCTTGGGAAAAATTAGATAAAGTCAATATTTTAAAAGACGCCGTTCAAGCATAATTTAATTTTTAATTACTAAATTTAAGGATAAATATCGAAATAAGACAGATTTTCTATTATAATTATAGTTATTGAATAATTAAAGGAGCGTTGTTTGAATGAATTCATTAGGACCAATGGAAATCGGTTTAATCGTCGCTGTGGTAATTGCACTTATTTGCTTAATCTTATTTTTCGTTGCATTAAGAAATAATAAAAAGATAAAACGACAAACGGTAGACGAATATAAATTAAAAGAAAAGCAAATGCAAGAATCACATGACGAAGCATTAGAAAAAGAAAGAATTGAAAACAAAAAGACAGTTACTAAACAAAAGGAAAATTACGAAGCAACTGTTAATAGCAAAGAGCGAGAAATTGATGCTCTAAAATTATTTTCAAAAAATACGAGTGAATATGTGACGGATATGAGATTAATTGGTATCCGTGAACGTCTTGTCAATGAAAAACGAATCCGACCTGAAGATATGCATATTATGGCTAATATCTTTTTACCTGGTAATGACTTGAATAATATTGAACGCATCAGTCATCTTGTATTAACTCGTACAGGACTTTATATTATTGATTCCAAGTTATTAAAGGGGCATGTGTATAATGGTATAAGTGGTAATCAATTTAATGAATTGCCAATGATGCAACAAGTCTTTTCAACATTAGATTTAAATGCCAAAGCACCGCATACCTTAGTACTAGATCAAAATGATGATCAATCATCGCTATCATTTTTAGATTATTCAGCACAACTTGCACAAATTGAAAAGTTAGCTACTGACTTGCAAACGAAATTAGGATTAACATACACACCTACATCTATTCTTTATTTCAATCCTAAACGTGAAGGTGAAGTAACTATTTCAAATTATGCGCAAACTTCAAGTGCGAAAGTACTTGTCGGTCCAGAGCAACTAAATGAATTTTTCAACAAATTTGTTTTCCATGGTCGAATTCAATACAATGTTGATGATTTGCAAGAAATTATGACAAAAATAGAATCATTTAACTAAAAAATAACTAGCACCTAACTTTCCTTTTATACGAGTTAGGTGCTGTTTTATGCTTAAAATTTACAAGAGTGGGAATAGGTATTAGCGTTATTAATGTAAAAGGGGCTGAATCATTTGAAAACGATAGAATTTTATAATGGACAAGCGATGCCTAAAGTAGGTCTAGGAACATTTCGGGTCGGAAATAATAAAGAGTGTCAACAAGCAGTCCAATATGCGATTGAACAGGGGTATAGAAGTATAGATACGGCAAAAGTATATGGTAATGAAGAAAAGGTTGGTGCAGGTATAAAAGCAGCAATGACATCAACAGGATTAAGTCGAGAAGATTTATTTATTACATCAAAATTATATTTTGAAGATTTTGGTAGAGAAAACGTTGCACAAGCATACGAACAAAGTTTGAAAAAATTGGGATTAGACTATCTCGATTTATATTTAGTTCATTGGCCCGGCAAAGATGAAGCGGTCATGATTGATACGTGGAAGGGCATGGAAGATTTATATAAAGATAATAAAGTCTATAGTATAGGTGTCAGTAATTTTGACGTAAATCATCTTGAGGCCTTACTTGCACAGGTCTCAATAAAGCCAATGATCAATCAAGTTGAATATCACCCTAAATTTACTCAAAATGAATTAAGAACTTATTTAAAAGCACAGCGCATCCCTATGGAGTCATGGTCTCCTTTACAAAACGGACAAATACTTAATGATCAAACAATTCAACAAATCGCACATGAAGTATCTAAGTCTCCGGCACAGGTTATTATCCGTTGGAATATTCAACATGGTGTAGTCGTGATTCCCAAATCAATCACGCCATCAAGAATCACAGAAAATATCCAAGTGTTTGATTTTGAGTTGAGCCGTGCGCAAATGGCACGTATTGACCAATTAAATCAAGAGAAGCGTATAGGACCAAACCCTCAAGATTTTGCTGGGTAAATTAAAAGGCGTAACAAGAAAGGATTCGGGATATTATGTTTTAGGCTATGAACGATATATTGGCAGTAATTGACTGGATTGAAAATACGCTTATATCAAGCTTGATTCAATCCTAGTCAGGCAGGACTATGGATTTATAATGAACTCTGTTTCGCTCCTTACTCGTTTGTGTCTTTATAATTGATAGCCGAATAAACATAATAGAAAGCCAACGATAAACTGAAGCACAGTATAAAGTACAAATTTAATGACTTTATTTTTTTCTAACAACATTTGAACAAGTTCTAAACTCATAGTAGAAAATGTTGTTAATCCTCCTAAAAATCCTGTGACAACGAATAAAGAGAACCAATGATGTTCATGAGCAATGGATGCAGTATAACCAATTAAAAAACATCCAAGCAAATTTACAAATAACGTTGCGATAGGGAAATCGATCTTTAAATAATGTTTTGATTGCTGAGTAATCCAAGCTCTTGCACATGCACCTAAACCGCCGCCTATCATTATAAGGATAAGTGTTATCACGATAACTCACGTCCTAACTTGAGACCTATATAACAGCTTAAAATTCCCAAAATGTAGCTAGCAATTCCATAACATAATGCGGTTAAGAAAAGAGATTGTTCAAGCATTGTAATCAATTCAAATTGAAATGTAGAAAATGTTGTAAAAGCACCTAAACATCCAGTTGTGAGTGCTTTTTTCAATTTAGGATGCTTGCTTAGAAATGGCACTGTTAAAGTGAATAATAAGCCCATTAAGAAAGCACCAACTAAATTTGCACTTAATGTACCATATGGAAATGTTGTTGTTGAATTGAATGTTGATAGCAGATAACGACAAGCAGCGCCTATCATTCCACCAATGAAAATATAAAAATATTGCATTGAACATCGATCCTTAATATAGCGTTTAAGTTATGATTTATTCAGTAATTATGATAAATTTTTACCCATTATTTGATAATGCCAAAAGTAGTGATTGAAGCATAAATATGGAAGATGATTACCAATAGAATAATAAAGGGTAATATTTTACTTGCTATACGTATCCAATCACTGTTTTCATTCAAGTGCTTAATCGCTTTATCAGAAAAAATAATGGCTGCAATTAAAATAATTACGTTAACAACACTGCAAGCAATCATTAAATATTTAATAGATGTTATTTGTTGACTTAAATAGGGGTTAAATGTATTAAAATAAAAGCTAATTATTAGTAAAATAATTGAAATATAAAAATATTTTTTTGATTTAGACATGACTGACCTCCTAAGTGACTCATCAGAATATTTTACCATATTTACGCAACAATGAAATAATAATTATCAACTTTGATATATTAAATGACAAATTACCAAACAAAACATTAGCTTGTATAACAACCACATGATATAAATGAATTATATTATTTTTAACTTAAAGTGGCAGTAATAAAATGTGTGTGTCTTAATTTCAAAGATAGACTACAATATTTTTAGCAAGATACCTTAAGTTAATTAGTTGGAGGAATGCATAGTGACACAATTAAATGTACAAGTATTTGCAGATGGTGCAGATATTGAAGAAATGAAAGCAGCATATAAAAATAAACAAGTTGACGGTTTCACAACGAACCCAAGCTTAATGGCTAAAGCCGGCGTTACGGATTATAAAGCATTTGCAGAGGAAGCTGTAAAAGAGATACCAGATGCTTCAATATCATTTGAAGTATTTGCTGATGATATAGAGACAATGGAAAAAGAAGCCGAAATTTTAAAACAATATGGGGAAAATGTTTTTGTTAAAATCCCAGTTGTTAACACAAAAGGTGAGTCAATGATTCCGCTCATTAAAAAATTATCTGCAGACAATGTTAGATTAAACGTTACAGCAGTTTATACAATTGAACAGGTTAAAGAAATTACAGAAGCAGTTACAGAGGGTGTACCAACATATGTTTCAGTATTTGCTGGAAGAATTGCTGACACTGGTGTAGATCCATTACCATTAATGAAAGAAGCAGTCACAGTTACGCATAGTAAAGCAGGTGTTAAATTATTATGGGCTAGCTGTCGCGAATTATATAATGTTATCCAAGCAGATGAGGTTGGCGCAGATATCATTACGTGCCCAGCAGATGTCGTTAAGAAGGTTAATAATAATTTAGGTCGAGACATTAATGGTTTATCAGTAGATACGGTTAAGGGATTTGCTAAAGATATCCAAAGTTCAGGCTTATCTATTTTGTAACTCAAATATTTACCCCCAGCAATTAATTTATTGTTGGGGGTTTTATATGTCCAAAGATAAACTTGCAGACATTGTTTAAATCTTATAGTATTAGCTTTATTGATATATTAAATGAATAGGAGGGATGTAGATGAATGAAAGTCAATTTGTAGCTAAAATAAAAAAGCAACTGTGGTTTTTAAATAATAATGAGCAAATACAATTAGAACGATATTTAAATCATTTGATTGATAACAATGACGAAAAAATATTGCAGCGTCCCATTTATTATGCAAATCAGTTTTTAAAAAATTATGTTTTCACAGAGAAAAATCAAACACACAGTTCTTTAGTATTATTACTGTTTTTAATTATCGTCTTGTATGTTGTTTTTATGGGATTATTTTTATTTGGATTCATTACGAGTTTAACTGCAGTAAATTATTTTATTAATCCACAAGTAAAAGTAGCCACGTGGAGTGTTATTTTAATCTTAATAGGTGCGATCTTATTAATCATTATCAGTCTTTGGTTAATTAAAAAAATAACAGCATATGCGACAAAGAAGCTACTTGAATATAAATTTAATCAATCGCGTAGTTAAGTGGTATAAGATGTGATAGTAATAAACTTTCTTTCCATTTGTTATAAATAAGTGTATATGGGGCATCGATAATTAATTGGATTTGTTGTTCAAAAACGATGATGATATGGTTGTTAATTGCATGCATGGCGACAATATGTTTAGCATTAATGTAACATTGAATTGGAGAACGTTGGGGTCTAATAGGAAATAGTATGGTCTGTTGGTTTACATAAATAGGCACTAATTTATTGATGTGTAATAAACGCTTGGCAACCTTTATTTGTAAAGGCAAATATCTACCATAAAATTCAAGATAATGATATAGTACTTGCTTCATTGATTTAGGTATTATTTCAGTGTGTTCTAAATATTTACATTCTGTAGCTATTTTATTGCTAGTACAAGTTTTTAAGTAGAGTAATTGATCCAGTTTAGTTACATTCATGGTGTGCTGACTCCTTTATGTGAAGAAGCGCTGAAGCTTTTGTCTGGCATTGCGTTTGTAATTTTTTACTGAGGATAATGAGACGTGCATATGTTGGGCAATTTCATATTGCTTGTATCCACTTATCTGTAAGATGAGCCATTGCTGTTCTTGACGCGTTAAGTGTTTCCATGCCTCTTCCATAATAAGATTGAAGTCATTGAGTATATAATTAGGTAGCTTTGATGAGCTTGGATTTAATATACTTATTTCTACGGATTGTTTAGGCTGTTCTTTTCTAAATAAATCAATTAAATAATAATTTAGTCGGAAGATAATAAAAGTTGAAAAATTTGGATTTAAAGAGGCATTATATTGGCTTGTGAGTTGCCATAATCGTATGAGCATGAGTTGGTAATACTCATCATAATTATAACGAATATGATATTTATTTAACAAATAATGAATATATTTATTAAATTGATGATATACATTGTTAAATAACATTAGCTGCTCCGTTTCTTATGCGCATAATGAAATTTATCCGGATATTCATAGCTTATGCTAAAAATTGAAAAATATCATTTGCTTAATTACGCTATAAGGTGTTAAATATAGGGCATAGGTATATTTTAAAAATAAGTTATTGACTAAAACATCAACAAACTTCAGCATATAACAAATTTGACGCTAAGGAGGTATATATGGATTACGCACACTTAAATCTTGAACACTTTTTTGCACGAAATGATGACTTGGATATTATTAAAGATCGCTCAGATTTTGTAATGATTAATAATTTTACAAATGAAATGATGTATCGAGATGGTGAAGTAGAGGGTACTATCGATTTAAATCAATATTATTATAAGAATCGCTCTCAAGCAGCAAGTTTCATTATGATGGAATACAAAAATCATCGTGAATAAAAATGTGAAAGTTAAATGGTTAGGGCAAATTTATACAGGACGATTTGTCTAACCATTTTATTTTGCAGTTTTATTACTATTCATTTATGAATATGTAACAAAGCTTATATAAAATTGTGAAAGCAATATAATAATGTTAAACTTTATTATCATAAACACATATTGCATAAGTTTTACAACATTGACCTAAGAGGTGTGAATATGGCAAAGCACAAAAGAGGCTCTATTATCGGGTTGTTTGGATTACTAATACTATTAGTAATTGTTGGGATAATCTTCTTTTCAATGATTTCAGATCAAATTTTATTTAAAGAAGTTAAACAAGTTGAAAAGGTTGAAAATTTAGATGTAACACTCGATAAAGCTTCTAAGAAACAAATAGATAATTATACAAGCCAGCAAGTTTCTAATAAAAGCAATAATGCTTGGAGAGATGCTTCTGCTACTGAAATTAAAACAGCAATGGATAGCAGTAAATTTATTGAAGATAACAAACAGAAATATCAATTTTTAGATTTATCGAAATATCAAGGTATTGATAAAAATAGAATTAAACGTATGTTGTTTGATAGAGAAACATTGTTAAAACATACGGATGATTTTTTAGAAGCGGCTAAAGATAATCATGTTAATGAAGTTTACCTTATATCACATGCTTTACTTGAAACAGGTGCTTCTAAGAGTCAATTAGCCAATGGCGTGGAAATCGATGGTAAGAAATATTATAATTTTTATGGTGTTGGTGCTTTAGATGAAGATCCAATTAAAACAGGTGCACAATACGCTAAAAAGCATGGTTGGGATACGCCAGAAAAAGCAATACGTGGCGGTGCAGAATTCATTCACAAACATTTCTTATCACATGATGATCAAAATACATTGTACAGCATGAGATGGAATCCTAAGAACCCTGGCGAACATCAGTATGCGACAGATATTAAATGGGCTGAAAGCAATGCAACGATTATCGCTGACTTTTATCAAGAAATGAAAACAGAAGGAAAATATTTCAAATGGTATGTCTATAAAGATGATGACAAACATAAAGCGAATTAAGAAAATAAATTGAGATATAATATATCTCTGAATAAAATGACAATTTCTACATGATTTTAATAGAAATTGTCATTTTTATTTTGTTATTTATGTTCTTGACTCCTCAAGATATTTAGTGGAGCTTTTATTTTTTATAAAACGATTTATTCAGCTTTATTTTTACGATTAATCCAAGCAAATAACACAACAGTAACTAAAATGATTTTTGCTATAACTTTCATAGTTAAAACACCTCATTTAATATATTTTTCATTTATAAAAGTTAAATAATGACTTTACTTAAATAACGCGAAGTTATTTTTATTTTAGTTCTAAATACTTATTGATACAATAAAGAAGTATCTAGTAGAAAGAAACAGATAATTAAAAAGGGTGAAGAAATCATGCGTGTAGCGATAATTGGAATGGGAACAGCTGGTGTAAGTGTGCTAAGACAACTTGTTAAACACGAAAACTTTTCAACTTTAACTGTAGATGTCTACGATAATAAAATCAACATGGGTCACGGGGTACCTTTTCAAAATGATAGTGATGAACTATTAATTAATTTACCATCCAAGAAGATGAGTTTAAATTTAGAAGATGATTTAGAATTTTGGCATTGGTATCAGCAGCAAAATATTTTTTCTTATGAGAACCCTAAATATTTACCAAGATTTATTTTTGGCCACTATATGAAATCCTATTTGTTACATTTTGATAAAATTTTTGATAATTTAACATTGATTCATGACGAAGTTAAAGAAATATTTACTAACTCAAATGTTGATGAAACAGCTTTAAAATATTATGTTTGTACTTCTGATGATATGAATGATTGGAAGGAGTATGATTATATCTTTTTGACTATTGGGACATTAAGCTATCACGATCCATACCAGTTAAAAGGAATTCCAGGATATATCCAATCGCCATATCCAACATATAACACTTTGGATGAAGTGAAAGAGACAGATCGTATTGCTATTATAGGTACAGGGTTAGCTAGCTTAGATGTGGTTAGATATGTAGCAACACATCATAAGCATCTTCCAATCATTATGACGAGTCGCTCGGCGCAATTGCCAAGTGTGCGTGGAAATATGCAAGAAATAACATTTCGTTATTTAACAAAACAAACTTTTAATAGTATCAAGGCAGTTAATTATGGAAACGTACCACTAGATACTTTAGTTAAGCTTTTCTATAAGGAATGTGAAGAATGGAATATTGAATTAGATACGTTAATAAATAGACGTTCAGGAAATCATATTGATGATTTGCAATATGACTTAGATCATTCACAAGAGCTCGGTGTATTTCAAGGATTGATAGAACATCTAAAAGAGAATTTAAACTGGATATACAATAGTTTGAGTAGCTCAGATCAACAGTTGTTCGATAAGAAATATACTAAAGTGATTCAACTTAATTCTAATCCAATGCCGCCTAGAACAGCTAAATTACTTATTGAGTTAATGCAGAATGGCTCTTTAATTATAAAACGTGGTCTAGAGAATATTACGCATGATGGACAATTGTTTAATCTAACATTTAAAGACACATCTTCGTGTGATGACTTTAACATTATTATTAATGCAACAGGTGCTAAAACACATTTAGCAGAGTTAGACGAGGATGATCAATTAGTCATTAACCTAGAGAATCGTCGTATTGTACAAGCACATCCTATGGGTGGTATTCAAATTGTGCCAGAAACAAATCAAATTATTAGTCCAAGATATGGGACGTTGACTAACGCTGTCGCTATAGGTCAGCTTACCAATGGTGTAAATAAATTAAGAAATGGTGTTAAGATGATTGTTTCACAAGTAGTTAATGCAGTGGATTATTTATATGAACATCAATCACGGTTAAGTCGCGACAATATTTCTAAAAAATAGTAATTAAAGAAATTAAATTGCTTTCATTGTAAAGTTTATTAAAATTTAGTAAGATAAACTCATAGTGTTTTAGTAACACTTAAAGTAGAATTATCAACTTCATAATACGTTCTTTCGGGGCAGGGTGAAATTCCCAACCGGCAGTGATTAAGCCTGCGACCTGCTTGTGATGCACAAGTGGCTGATTCAGTGAGATTCTGAAGCCGACAGTATAGTCTGGATGGGAGAAAGAATACAATCGACGTTAACATAAACGATTACGTTTAATGTTTGTTAAGCATGCACAGAAATTATTGTGTAGGCTTGTTCAAATGTCATTATATCAATCTCCTTATGCCTATTTTGGTATAAGGTTTTTTTATGAAGGTGATAAATTGGATTTATATTTAAGCAAGGCAATACAGCTTGCTAAGATGGTTAAAGGACAGACTGGTGTTAATCCACCAGTAGGAGCAGTAGTTGTTAAAAATGGCAGAATTATCGGACTTGGCGCACATTTAAAACAAGGTGAGAAACATGCTGAAGTGCAAGCAATTGACATGGCTGGTGACGAAGCACAAGGTGCAACAATTTATGTGTCTTTACAACCATGCACGCATTATGGTTCGACACCGCCGTGCGTTAACAAAATCATCGATCATGGTCTAGATAAGGTAGTATATGCTGTAAAAGATACAACTTTACCTAGTAAAAGTGATGAAATCTTAACCCAAGCTGGTATCCAAGTGTATCAGCAGTTTGATCATGAAGCCTATTGTTTATACGAAGACTTTTTTAAAGCTAAAGCTGAGAAAATTCCTGAAATTACCGTTAAAGTATCTACAAGTATAGACGGTAAACAGGCAACAGATTATGGACAAAGTCAATGGATTACCAATAAAACAGTAAAGCAAGATGTGTATCGTTTAAGACACAGTCATGATGCCGTGTTAACAGGAAATAAAACCGTATTAGCAGATAATCCTCAGTACACGACTAGAGTTAAAGATGGTAAACACCCTATTCGTGTTATTTTATCTCGAAGTGGGGACGTTGACTTTAGTCTAGATATGTTTCATGATCAATTATCTGATATATGGATATACACTGAAGATGCCACATTAACAACAACTTTACCCAATGTTTTTATTAATTACATGAGCAATTGTAAAATTACTCATATTTTACAAGATTTATATAAAAAAGGTGTAGGTCGGCTGCTCGTCGAGGCGGGACCTAAAGTTACCTCATTATTTCTCCAACAACAGTTAGTTAATCAACTCATCATCTATTTTGCCCCGAAATTGATAGGTGGTTCTGGAACAAATCAATTCTTTCAAACACAAGAAGTTATAGATTTACAGGATACCTTTGAATTTGAAATTGTTAATTCCACTTTATTAGATCAAAATATCAAATTAGAACTACGGAAGAAGTGAAACAACCATGTTTACAGGAATCGTAGAAGAAATTGGAACCATTGTTGAAATACGTAATGATCAATCAGTACGCACACTTATCATTAAAGCTGAAAGGATTATTGATGATATGCATATTGGTGATTCTATAAGCGTTAACGGGACTTGCCTGACAGTGACAGACTTTAATAGCAATCATTTTTCAGTGCAAGTCATACAAGGTACAGAAGATAAAACCTATCTTGCTAATGTTCAGCGTCATCAAGAAGTGAACCTAGAACGCGCGATGCACAGCAATGGTAGATTTGGTGGCCATTTTGTTCTAGGCCATGTTGATGAATTAGGTACAATTACAAAAATCAATCAGACAGCCGATTCAAAAGTAATTCAAATTTCAGCATCACAAACAATCATTAAACAACTTGTGAAGCAAGGATCAATTGCAGTCGATGGCGTTAGTTTGACAGTATTTGATATACGTGAATCATCTTTTGATATACATCTCATACCAGAAACACGGCGCTCAACAATTTTAGCAGATAAGAAACAAGGAGACTTTGTACATTTAGAGACAGATGTTTTATTCAAATATGTAGCCAAAATCATTAATAAAAATTCCAATACTTTAACATTAGATAAGTTAAAATCATATGGTTTTTAAGGGGGATTAAATATGCAATTTGACACCATTGAAGAGGCACTTCAAGCGTTAAAAAAAGGAGAAACTATAATTGTTGTAGATGATGAAGATAGAGAAAATGAGGGAGATCTTGTTGCAGTAACACAATGGATGCAAGATCAAACGATTAATTTTATGGCTAAGCACGGTCGTGGCTTGATTTGTACGCCAATTTCCACTGATATTGCCGAACGTTTAGAGTTAAAACCAATGGTAATGCAAAATTCAGATGACTATGGTACAAACTTTACTGTAAGTATTGATCACTATACAACAACAACGGGAATTAGTGCAATTGAACGCATGACTACGGCACGGTCTTTAATTGCCACTGATACATTGGCTGAAGATTTTCATAAACCTGGTCATTTATTTCCACTTATTGCCAAAGATAATGGCGTTTTAGAACGTGAAGGTCATACTGAAGCAACGGTTGATTTAGCTAAAATGACAGGTGCAGCACCTGCAGGAGTTATTTGTGAAATTATGAATGACGATGGTTCGATGGCTAAAGGAGAACAATTAGAAAAGTTTAAAGAAACACACCAGCTTAAGCTTATTTCTATAAAACAAATCATAGAATATAGACATCAGCATGATATACAGGTGAACTTAAGAGCAAAGGTAAATATGCCAACAGATTTTGGCAACTTTGAAATGTATGGATTTGATTCAACACTTACACAGGATGAAATCGTTGTTATTACTAAAGGAGAGCCAAGAACTACTGAAAATGTAAGAATTCATTCAGCATGTTTAACTGGTGATATTTTTCATAGTCAACGATGTGACTGTGGTGCGCAACTTGAATCGTCCTTAAAATATATTAATGAACATGGTGGAATGGTGATTTATTTACCCCAAGAAGGCAGAGGTATCGGACTTATAAATAAACTTCGTGCTTACGAGTTAATAGAGCAAGGCTATGATACTGTAACTGCGAATTTAGCTCTTGGATTTGATGAAGATTTACGTGATTATAAGGTTGCTAGTCAAATTCTAAAATATTTTAATGTCAAGCAAGTTAATTTGTTAAGTAATAATCCGAAAAAATTTGAAGGGCTAAGTGAATATGATATAGAAATTGCAAAGCGTATTGAAGTCATTGTTCCAGAAACAACACACAACCATGATTATATGGAAACGAAAAAAATTAAAATGGGTCATTTAATCTAGGAGGTTATAAAAATGAATTTTGAAGGTAAATTAGTTGGTTCAGAGTTGAAAATTGCGATAGTAGTAAGTCGATTTAATGATTTTATTACAAATCGACTATTAGAGGGTGCTAAAGATACATTAATACGCCATGATGTCAATGATAGTAATATTGATGTTGCCTATGTTCCTGGTGCGTTTGAAATACCGCTTGTAGCTAGAAAATTAGCACAAAAAAAACATTATGATGCAATCATAACATTGGGGTGTGTAATTAGAGGTGCAACTTCTCACTATGATTATGTGTGCAATGAAGTGTCTAAAGGGGTTGCAAGAGCGAATGATGTATCAGATACACCAGTTATTTTCGGAATATTAACAACTGAAAGCATTGAGCAGGCTGTAGAACGCGCTGGTACTAAAGCTGGCAATAAAGGATCTGAAGCGGCAGTCAGTGCAATTGAAATGGCCAACTTATTGCAACAACTATAATGTTTAGTCTATAAATTTGGGAGCAGGATAAAATTCATTGTGAATTCGAAGTCCTGCTCCCTTTATATGTGTCGTTATTATTTTATAATTTTCGTAATCAAAAGTAACAATGCAGAAATACCAATTATCGCGCTAACTTTTTTGAGAGATTTAGTATCAACAAATTCTTTAACTGCTAGTGATAAGTTTTGAGGACGCTCTGCTAGACGACGCATAAAATAGCTAAACCAGTCATTACCATATGGAACATAAATGGTGAAATGATAGCCTTCTCTTGCGATTTGTTCAGCTAGTTCTGAACGGAATCCATATAACATTTGAAATTCAAAATCATCATTTTTAATATGGTGATCTTTGACGAATTGTTTGACATGATTGATAATTCGATCGTCATGTGTCGCAATGGATGTTTTATTACGCGCATTTAGCAAACGTTTCTCAATTAATTTAATATAGTTGCTATCAATATCTTCTTTTGTTTGATAAGCAATGGAAGCATCTTCTTTATAGGCACCTTTAACCAATCGTAATCTTAAATCTGGAAAACGTTCGATGAGTTCATCAGCATCGTACAAATATGCTTGTATAACTGTGCCGACATTTTTAAATTCTCCCTTAAATTTATCAAGCGCTTGAATAATTTGCTGCAAACTGTCATATTTTTCAGTATCAATATTGACGTGCATATTTTGATATTCATTAGCTTTCAATAAAATTTCACGTAAATTATCAAAAGCAAATTGTAAATCAAATTCTCCTCCTAGTAAACTTAATTTAATAGATACATGGGCATCTACATTATATGCATTAATGGCATCCATTATAGTGAGAATTTCATTCTTTGCTGTTGTGGCTTCTTCGCGTGTACCTACAAACTCTCCCAAATTATCAACGGTAACAGCAATATTTTTTTCATTAAGCCTTTCAATTGTATCTATTAGTTCTGGAATGGTATTACCTGCTACGACTTTATTTGCACCCATTTTGGGGCCGATTTTCTTAGCTGTTTGATTTAAATATGTATTATTTGATAAAGCGATGAAGAAATCCCTAAATAGTGTCATGTAGTAAACCTCCAATATTATAATCAATATATTTTATAAATAGTTTAGCATGAAATATTCGTAAGAGAAAGCGTTTTCAATATCGGTCATACGTTTTGCTTCAAGTTCAATTTATTGCAGAAATGTTTTCTTGAGTCAATTAGAGTGTTAGCCATATTAAGCTGATATTTGCTATAATTTAAGCTGTAGAGTTTATGTAGAAGGGACTAATAAGTCATGTGGAAATGGGAAACAGAAAATAATGCTAAAGGCGTAGTTGTTATTGTCCATAATATGTTAGAGCATACAGGGCGTTATGCTTATGTTATTACGATGTTAAGAAGAAATGGTTATCATGTGATTATGGGTGATTTGCCAGGACAAGGGCAGACTTCACGTGCAAACAAGGGGCAAATTAAAAACTTTAATGAATATCATGAACATGTTTTAGAATGGATTAAACTCGCAAATGATTATAAATTACCTACATTTGTTATGGGGATTGGTCTAGGAGGATTAATCATACTTAATTTATTAGAAAAGGTAGATCGATTGCCTATTGAGGGTATGATTTTATTTTCACCATTATTAGAATTACAAAAGAACAAGACAACACGGAAAGACATTTTAATTTCTAATATTGGAAAAGTATCCAAAGATACGCGTTTTAAAGTTAATATTGAAGTTGAACAGTTGACTAGAAATGAAGAAATAAGAGAAGAAACGGTTAATGATGGTTTGATGTTAAAAAAAGTAACATATCATTGGTACAATACTGTTGTGGAAGAAATGAAAGAAACATTAGATTACGTTGGGGACGTAAAATCAATACCTACATTACTAATGCATGGTTCTGAAGATGCGATTGTCGAACCTAAAGCGATAATTAAATTAAAAGAAAATCTAAAATCTGATGAATTCTATTATAAAAAATGGCAAGGTTTATATCATGAAATCCAAAATGAGCCTGAACGTGATCAAGTCATGCGATATGTATTAACATTTCTAAATAATAGTGTAAATACGATGGGATTTATCGTTAAAGAAGAAGAAATAGAGGATATTGAATAAATAAAAGATATTGAAAGACCTATTTATGATGCAACCTGAATTATCTGCTTGAGAGAGTTATGGAACTTATACTTTCTAAAGGTTTTTTGTGTTTTTTATTTGGAATGTGACAGTATAAATTGTTGTTACGCATCTGCTAAAGTGCGCATAATAAAGTTTGTTTTTATAATATTGAAGACTACTTATGTGTGATGGCATTAATTGT